>ERZ791829.177-NODE-177-length-74434-cov-19.727504_pt1 | contig 74434 bp, 62 predicted proteins | sample MGYA00510296_ERZ791829 | MGnify/ENA primary metagenome ERZ791829 (study PRJEB30046, sample SAMN00791973) | human gut metagenome | study: EMG produced TPA metagenomics assembly of the A metagenome-wide association study of gut microbiota in type 2...
CAAAAACAAGGAGGCAAATATACCTCTCCTCACCAGAGAGGTTCGGATTTTTGCTTCGCAAAAACAAGGAGGTATATATGCAGGTTAACACTAAGTGGTTTGGGACTGTAGATATTGATGATAATAAGATAATTACATTTGACCTTGGAATAATAGGTTTCGAGTATTGTAAGCAATTCACACTGATATACGATGTGGATAAGGGGGATGAGGCTGCTATTATGTGGCTTCAGTCACTTGACGAGGCGGCACTGGCACTTCCGGTTATGAAGCCTGAGTATATCATGAAGGGATATGACCCTGTAGTTGAGGATGAAATTCTTAATAACCTTGGTGGAGATATTAAGAACGCTAACCTCGCAGTATTCTGCACAGTTACAGTACCAGAAGACCTTACTAAGATGACAATTAATCTTAAGGCACCTATTATAGTCAATGCGGACACATTAAAGGGTGTACAGCTTATAGCTGACAATGAAGATTATGCTGTCAAATATCCTATATATCATATACTCAAGGAAAGGCAGGGTGAGTAGTATGCTGGCGTTATCAAGAAAAAAAGATGAAGCAATCATCATCAATGACGATATAGAAATTACTGTTATCGAGATAAAAGGCGATCAGGTAAAGCTTGGAATTGCTGCTCCAAAGTCTGTTCCTATATATAGAAAAGAAGTATATGTGCAGATAAAGGATGCTAATAAAGAAGCAGCCTCACAGAATATAGATGTGGCGGCACTTAATAGTCTTTTTAAGAAGTAAATACAAATCCTTAACAGTGCAGGTAAGGGCAATTTCTGAGTATGGTATTATATTAATAATAGGCATATATTTAGGACTTGGGTGTTATTTTTTTGCTTTGCCTTGCCGATATAGGGTTTAAGAACTGAAAAGCTGAAGGTATAGTTATGCAGTCGGGAATTATTTGTTAAAGACCGTGTTTTATAAGTTATACATATGTGACAGATGAACAGATAATTTATAAAGTCTATACTATTATAGAAAGAAAAGGAATTCTCTCTAAAGCTTAAAGTTTAATATTAAAGATATATTGTTATACACGCACATGGAGGTGAAAGATAATGGGAATTGAGAAAATAAGTGGACAGGCAGGATACCAGAGTCAGGCAGTGCAGGCAGCACAGACGAGTAAAGTGAATGTCCAGACATCATCAGAAACTAATAATTCGCAGGATTCAGTAAACAACGCAGCACATACAGCAGCAGTTATGCAGATAAGTTCTTCACAGAAGGCTGGTACGGATGGCGGTAATAGTGGTGCTGATACAAGTGCCAAGCAGCAGGAAGAGCAGCATGAGGCTTCTATGCAGAAGCTTAAGGATATCCAGAAAGTTATCAATCGTAATACAGTTGCAGAGTTTGGATATTATGAACCTACTAACCGTATTACTATTAAGATTAAGGATAAAGATACTGATGAAGTTATTAAAGAGATACCATCAGAAAAAGCTCTTGAAATGGTAGCAAAAGCGTGGGAACTTGCAGGTATTATGGTGGATGAGAAGAGATAGATTGGAGGTATAATATGCCAGTTAGATTATCAGGTATGGTTTCAGGTATGGATACAGAATCACTTGTAACTGCACTTGTATCAGGATATCAGACAAAGAAGGATAATCTGGTAAAAGCACAGACTAAGCTTTCATGGAAGCAGGAAAAGTGGAAGACTATGAATACAAGTATATATAGCTTCTACAGTGGAAAGCTGTCAGCAGGAAGACTATCAAGTGCATACAATCTTAAGAAGTCAACAGTATCTAATTCAAGTGTGGCTACAGTTACGGCAAGTTCAAGTGCTGTTGCAGGAACACAGCAGCTTAAGGTAACTAAGCTTGCATCATCAGGATATCTTACAGGTGGAGAAATTACTAGTACTGATGGAAGTAAAGTAACAGGTTCTAGTAAGATAACAGATGTAACAGGTAATAAAGGAAGTTTTACTTTATCTGTAGATGGAAAAAGTACTAATATAGAATTGACAGATGATATGACTGTTAACCAGTTTATTGCTAAGTTAAAAGATGCGGGTGTACAGGCAAGTTTTGATGAGAATAATCAGAGATTTTTCATAAGTTCCAAGACATCTGGAAAAGAAGGCGATTTTACACTTGTAGCTAATGATACAGATGGTATGGCATCACTTAATAAGCTCGGGCTCAGTACTTCTATATATGACAGCAGCATTAAAGATGATGAGAATCAGTCGGAAACATATAAGGAATATAAAAAGTGGGCTGATTATTGGAGCGAATATAATCAGTCTGGGTTATCAGACGAGGAAAAAGCTAATACAGAACTTGGAAAGATAATAAATGAAGCTTATAATTCTCAAAAGACAAATTTTGATACAGTTGCTAAAGAATTGCTGGATAATTATAGTAAGGCTGTATCAGCTAAGGAATCATTTGAAAACAAATACCAGTCTGATACTGGTCTGTCTGCATTGGCGAATGCTAATAGTCAGTTAACTTCAAAGAAAGCGCAGTTGCAGACATTAGAGGATAAAAAGGCAGCCGATAATGGAAAATTATCTGATGAAGATCAGAAAGAATATGATTCATTAAAAGCATCGGTTGATGAATTAACAGAGGATATAAAGAATTATAATACAAATAACACTCTGATAAAAGACTATGAAGATAATAAATATGTTAATGTTGTAACTAATGATATTGGAACAAAGACAGTATCGGCAATTAAAGAAACAGATGCAGATTCATCAAATGGAGTTTCTTATATAAAGGGTGAAGTCGAGAGCAGAAATGAAAAGCTTTATAGTGATATAGAGGCTAAGTACACTGCTAAAGCCAAGAATAGTTCAGAGATGCTTAGTAATATTCAGAGTGGTACAGGCATATATGCAGTGTCAAAAGGTGCAGTAAGAATAGATGGACAGGATTCGGAAATAGAACTTAATGGTGCTACATTTACAAGTAACACTAATAATTACTCTATTAATGGACTTACTATTCAAGTAACAGAAGTGACAGGAGAGAATAATTCAGTTACAATAACAACAGATACAGATGTAGATTCTATATATAATTCTATTAAAGACATGTTCTCAGAGTATAATAAGCTTATAAAGTCTATGGATGAAGCTTATAATGCTGATAGTTCTAAGGGATATGAGCCTTTAACAGATGATGAAAAAGATGCAATGTCTGATACAGAGGTTGAAAAGTGGGAAACTAAGATAAAGGATTCTCTTCTTAGAAAAGATACTACTCTTAATAGTGTAATAAATACTTTGAAAAATGATATGGCATCATCTTTTACTATTAATGGTAAGAGCTATTCACTTGCAAGCTTTGGTATAGCTACACTTGGATATTTTTCATCAGGTGAGAATGAGAAAGGTGTATATCATATAGATGGTGATAAAGATGATACATCTACATCAGGTAATGATGATAAGTTAAGAACAGCAATAGCAAGCGACCCTGAAACTGTAGTATCTTTCTTTTCACAGTTGTGTACAAAAGTATATACAGATCTTGGAAATAAAATGGCTGCATCATCTGTAAGTAGTGTATATACTGTTTATAATGATAAGCAGATGAATACACAATACTCTGAGTATAATACTAAGATAAGCGAAGCAGAAACTAAGATTTCAACCTGGGAAGATTATTATTATAGCAAATTCTCAGCAATGGAATCAGCACTTGCAAAGCTTAATTCACAGTCATCATCTTTATCAGGTCTGTTTGGAAACTGATGATACAGTATTATGTATAATATTTAGCAGAAGATTTTTATTGAATTAATTGATAATTAATGTATAATATAGCTAGATGATTTTGTTTAGTATAATAGAGTGTTGCAACACAGATATACTGGTGCAGCACATTATTGATAAATACAAGGATGTATTAACATCAAGAGAGGATAAGTTATGATATATAATCAGAATATGGCTCAACAGTATAATCGTAATAAGGTATTAACAGCTTCTCCAGCAGAGCTTACACTTTTGTTGTATGAAGGGGCTATAAAGTTTTGTAATATAGCAGCGGTTGCTATAGAAAAAAAAGATATTGAAAAAGCACATACGAATATTGTTAAAGCAGAGTTGATTATAGAAGAGTTCCAGGCTAGTCTTAATCATAAGTATTCTGTAGCAGAGGATTTTGATAAGATATATAATTATATTTATGGTCTTCTAGTTGAAGCTAATATGAAGAAAGACTTAGATATATTAGAGAAGGCTACAGAAGAATTAAGAGGAATGCGCGATACTTGGAAAGAAGTTATGAAGCGTGCAGGAAATAAGTAATAAGCTACGTATATTATATCTTTAGTAATGGAGAATATATGGAAACAGAGAATTATCTTCAGATTATGATGGACAGTCTTAAGAAGAAAAAGGATGTATTACAACAGATAGTTGATTATAATAATGAACAGGAAGCTATTGTTACAGCAGATGAGCTTGATGGAGATAAGTTTCAGAAGAATATGGAAGATAAGTCGGCATGCATAGATGAACTTAATATGCTTGATGAGGGCTTTCAATCCGTGTATGACAGAGTTAAGGAGAATATTCAACGGTATAAGTTAAACTATAAGAACGATATACTTATCCTTCAACAGCTCATTAAAGAGGTGACTTCATTAAGTGCCACTATACAGGCGCAGGAGTCACGTAATAAGTTACAGGTAGATAGAAAGTTCAGACAGCTTAGAAGTGAAACAAAGACAGCAAAACGCAGTGTCAGTATGGCGAACAAGTATTATAAGAATATGAGCCAGATTAGTTATGAACCACAGTTTATGGATAAAAAAAAGTAATAAGATTACATAATCTGTCACAAAAAAGTTAAATAAGTTTATATTAGGACTAAAGTTAATGACTGAATGTCCGATATAATAAATAACAGGAGATAATCCTGAAAGCAAAATTAAGAGTGGCAAGGAAGCCACAAGATATTCAAGGAGGAAAATATTATGGTAGTACAACACAATCTTTCAGCAATGAACACAAACAGACAGATGAGCACAATAACAAACTCATTACAGAAGTCTACAGAAAAGTTATCATCAGGTTATAAGATTAATAGAGCTGGTGATGATGCAGCAGGTCTTTCTATATCAGAGAAGATGAGAAGCCAGATCAGAGGTCTTAATAAAGCTGCTTCTAATGCACAGGATGGTATATCACTTATTCAGGTAGCTGAAGGTGCCCTTAATGAGACACATTCAATCTTACAGAGAATGAATGAGCTTGCAACACAGGCAGCTAATGATACTAATGTAACAGCAGATAGAAATGCTATCCAGTCAGAGATGGATCAGTTAACATCTGAAATTGACAGAATCCAGTCTACAACACAGTTCAATACTAAGAATCTTCTTGATGGTAATTTTACAAGTAAGAACCTTCAGGTTGGCGCTTTAAGTGGACAGGTTATTAAGATTAGTATCAGTGATATGGCTGCATCATCAATTGGTGTTAAGGGTCTTAAAGTGTCAGATAATAAGTCGGCTGGCTCTGCTATGAGTAGTATTCAGTTAGCTATTACAAGTGTATCAGATCAGAGATCAACTCTTGGTGCTATCCAGAACAGACTTGAGCATACTATTAACAACCTTAATACAACATCTGAGAATACATCAGCTGCTGAGTCACGTATTCGTGATACAGATATGGCTTCTGAGATGGTTGAGTACAGCAAGAATAACATCCTTCAGCAGGCAGGTCAGTCTATGCTTGCACAGGCTAATCAGCAGAATCAGGGTGTTCTTTCACTTATTCAGTAATTGTACATTATACTACTATAAAAGAATGGCGGTCTTTCGACCGCCGTTTTTTAGATCTTATTGCTGATAACTGAAAGAATATAATCAGAAAGTTCTTTAAGAGCAAGAGGCTTGTCGTATAATAATACAGAATTATGACAGTTAGATGGTAATATGTCTTTAAATGTATCCGGGGAGTCTAGCAAGGAGATAAGTTCATCTAGGTCAGAATATATATAGCCATTATAACCTTGTTTGATAATATCAGTGACCCCATTCACAGCTGTAGATAATACAGGTATACCATTGGCAAGGGCTTCTAAGCATACAAGAGGGAAACCTTCGTATGAAGAAGATAAAATAAGCGAAGAAATATCTGATATATATGTCCATGGGGTGTCTTTCCAGCCCAAGAAGGAGATTCTTTCTTTGATATTAAGGGTGATTGTTAATTTCTTTAACGAATCAGCTTCATCCCCATCACCAATGATGATTAATTTCCAAGGAAGTTTAGTATGTGCTATAGCATTTATTATTATATCAACATTTTTTTCTTTTGATAGTCGACCTATAAATGCAAGAGTTCTACATTCTGGTTTATAATTAGTGTGATATATTAGTGAACTGAAATCAATGGGATTCTTAACAAGTACAACATTGATAGTAGAGTTATTTTTTTTAATATATTGATAACTCGAGTGGCTGAGTACCATTACAAGGTCAGCATATTTGAGGCATTCTAGTCCACCGTAAGCATTATCATCATATACTTTGAGTGGACCATGTAGCCAGCTTATTATTTTAGAGTTCATATGATTGTTAAGTAATGCCAGCTTTATAATCATGGTGAGCATGGGAAGTGGCGTAGCAATAATAATATCAGGAGCGCCAAGTTCACAGAGATACTGTTCACACATAGGCACATAGTCAGAAAAATCGGATATCGCTCTATCAATATTGATGGTATAGTATTCAAGACTGCTGTCAGGCCAGCTATAATCATTGTATACAAGTTGTATTACTCGGACACGAATTCCTAAGCTTTTAAGATAAAGGGCTGTATCATTAAGAACATTTTCAACACCGCCACGTCCACCACACGGAACGAGAAAGTCTATTGTTAGTTTTTTATTATTAAAAGCTACATTAATATCAGTTGACATATAAACACTCCTTTGTATAATATAGTATAGATAAATAATATTGACGTATATGCTTTTTTATGAAGAAATAGTTAATTATTAAGCCAATAATACCGATATAATATTTATCAGGTGATATAAAGGATTATATCACATATAAATAGAAATATACATATTTTATGGGAATTGTATAATCAAGGAGGATATATATGGTAGTTCAGCACAATCTTTCAGCAATGAACACTAACAGACAGTTAGGAACAGTGACAAGTGCACTTTCGACTTCAACAGAGAAGTTATCATCAGGATATAGGATTAACAGGGCAGCAGATGATGCAGCAGGTCTTTCTATATCAGAGAAATTAAGAAGCCAGATCAGAGGTCTTGATAAGGCTGCTAGTAATGCACAGGATGGTATATCACTTATACAGGTAGCAGAAGGTGCTCTTAACGAGACTCATTCTATTTTACAGAGAATGAATGAACTTGCAACGCAGGCAGCCAATGATACTAATGTAACAGCAGATAGAAATGCTATTCAGTCAGAAATGGATCAATTAACATCTGAGATTGATAGAATTCATGAAACAACACAGTTTAATACACAGAATCTTCTGGATGGCAGTTTTAAGAATAAGAATCTTCAGATTGGGGCACAGAGTGGTCAGATTATAAGTATAAATATAAGTCAGATGGATTCAGCTCATATAGGAGTAGGCAGTCTTAGTGTATCGGATAATGGTTCAGCAGGAACTGCGATGAGTAAGATTCAGGCAGCTATAACAAGTGTTTCAGAACAGAGATCAAGTCTTGGTGCTATTCAGAATAGATTAGAGCATACTATTAATAATCTTAATACAACATCTGAGAACACATCTTCGGCTGAATCGCGTATCCGTGATACAGATATGGCATCAGAAATGGTGGAATACAGCAAGAATAATATATTACAGCAGGCAGGTCAGTCTATGCTTGCACAGGCTAATCAGCAGACACAGGGAATATTATCTCTTTTACAGCAATAGTTGTAATTATATTTATAAAGCCAATGATTATATCATTGGCTTTTTTGCTTTTTATTAATAATATAAGGAGTTTGTGATAATGAATATACCAGATAATTTTTTGCAGGGTGAGGTAAGAGATGGATTCTACGTTGAAAATATGATGAAGAGAGCCTGGGCTGCCCAAATGGAGGTTTTAAAGGATGTAGATGTTTTCTGTAAGAAGCATAATATTACGTATTATGCAGAATGGGGAACCTTATTAGGTGCCATTCGTCATAAGGGTTTTATACCTTGGGATGATGACATAGATATAAGTATGAAAAGAGAAGATTATAATAAGTTTTGTATTCTTGCATCGAAGGAAATGGAAGGCTATGATATTATAAATAACAGTACAAGACCATGGTGGGACGAGATATTTTCAAGAATTATATATGGAGATGTGGTTAGAACGGATAAAGAATATCTTGACAAGTTTCACGGATTTCCATATGTAGTAGGACTTGATATTTTTCCACTTGATTATGTTTCATTAACAAGTGAGGAGTCAAAGTTACAGAGTGATATCATAGGAATAATATTAGCATTTGCTAATAATATTGGTAAAAACATTGCTACAAAAGAAGAAATAGAGAGTACTAGGAAACAAATAGAGGAAATATGTGCTATAAAGTTTAAAGAGGATGAAGAATTAGTAACACAGCTATATGATTTGGCAGAAAAATTATGCATGATAGGTGATCCTGAAAGTTCTGATAGTCTCGTTTTTATGTGTGATTATGCAGTTCATCATAAACTTAAGCCATTTCCTAAGGAATGTTATGACGAGACTATAGAGGTTCCTTTTGAATATATGAGTATTCCTATTCCAAAAGGTTATGATAAGATATTAAGAATAGAGTATGGCGATAATTATATGCAGCCTATATTATCGCATGATGAGCATGAATATCCTTTTTATAATAAACAAAAGAGAGAATTATATGCGCAACATGGTATAGAAATATGATGAAAACCGCAAGTAAAGCAATTACAGCATATTGCTGTAGTTGCTTACAAATATTTTTCTATAATTTTCATAATAACTTATAGGATGTTTTGTTATTGATAGTTCATGTAGCAACATAGGTGTTGAAGTGCATATAAAAGCAGGTGTATAGCCGTTTTTCTTAAATTCCATAGTCTGGGAAATATCATAAAAATGCCAGTTATCAAATAAATCATCGCGCCATTGTATATCTGTATCTGTTACCATAAATATACCATCAATAGCAGATGCGGGTTTAATGCAGATATCATTACAACTGCTATTATTAATATATGAATTAGTGTAATTAGTCTGAAGAGAATTATCCTGAAACAGATTATAACACCAGTTAGATGGATTCTTATCAGACCACCATTCGCCATCAGATGGAATATTTAAAGAACCACTATTGCCAATAAGTCCAATATCAGGATTTATTGAAAATATATGTATTAATTTGTTTAGAATATCAGTGTCAATTATAAAAGTATCGTGGTGTATATATATTTTATAATGTGCATTACTCTGTTTCATAGCCAGATTATATCCGGCAGCCATACTAGGAGCGTTGTGTACAGCTATAATATTAAGGTCTGAACTATCAGGTACAATCAAGCGCTTAAGATAACAACAACATTCATTATAGTAATCTTTATCGTTTGTGCAAAATATAATAGCAATATCCTGATTATTATGCTTTACTATACTTGTGTTTGCATATAAATTTGTTTCAGCATATTTTATATTATAATCTAGATAATCCAGATTGGTTATTGTTGCATTATTACGGTTGGAAATGATTCTCATACAGGCAGATTTATTTCCAATATTGCTATTTTTAAATTGCGTGTAATATTTAAAGATACAATCGGCGGCTTTTTCATTAGAAGCTTTGATTGTATCATATGTATTTATTATTACATCACACCAGCAATCTACATCAATACAGTATTTTAGTGTTGTAATGATTTCTTCGCCAGATATATTATATAATTTAATTATATTGTTAATTTCCTGCTGATAGGTACAATCAAGTCCAAAACGAATACGCCTTAACATAAAACGCAGTAATCTGGATGCGTGTTTAAATGCGTCAAGATTATAGTTATATCTTTTAAATATATGGTTATCATATGTTGTATCACAACTGGTTTCGTGCATATACACTTCTAACATGATATATAAGAGTGTTGTATTTTCTGATATTGCAATATTAGCCGCAGTCTTATTACTATCATATATACAGCTATCAAGAAACTTAAAAGTGAATACAAATTCGTTATTAAGAATTCGTTCTTTGATAATATTTTCTAAAGCTTTATTTAAATTATATGGGATTAATTCCTCTGAATTATCTGAATTATTGCAAAGCTGATTAAGTGAAGCTTGTATAATGGCGACATCTTCTGATTGATTTTCATATTGTGCAATATATATGGAGAGTTTGTACAAATAATATGCAGTTGCTAAATTATTCAAGTGTTCTGAACATATAGCTTTCATATATATTAATTCGTAGTTATTAGCATATATTGATATAGCATTATCAATAATACCAAGAGCATCATTAAAATGAAGCGAATCCATAAGAGTGGAAGCATCAAGTATAATTGAATTAACATTGGTAGAATCTATTTCACTATTATGCATATATAAAAGATTTCCTTTCGTTAGAGTATATTTACAATATATTGATATATTAACATCTCTTTACATTTTTATCCACATAAAAATGCGCACATAGTAACCTGTATTTTATTAAATTAAAAGCTTGATTTCCCAGTTATGCGGGGCGAATAGTGTAAGTTGGAACGCTGATGGTTTCAATAAAATCCTCAACTTAAAGTGGCGGCTGTTAACTTGAAAAAAGAAGGTGTATATGATACCATTTAAATGGATATATTTATAAGAAAAAGTATAAATTTTAATGTTATATGAGCATAATTTGTACAAAGAAGGAGCTTATAATGAATAAAAGATGGACACTTCATGTTGAAAATTTTGCCAAAATTAAAAGTGCAGATGTAACTATTGCACCGTTAATGTGTTTTGTGGGTGATAATAATAGTGGAAAAAGTTATCTTATGAGTGTATTATGGGGGATTTTAACATTAGGTAAAGATATATTTCCAAAGAAACCTTCGGAGGCAAAGGTATATAGACAATGTGAGAATTGGTTAAGGGAACATATTAATATAGATATAGAAATGTCGGAAACAGATATAGAACTATATATAAGTTGGTTTAATGAATTATTGAATGTGCAAAAAAAATCATTGATTAGAAGAATTTTTAATTATGATGTAGATATTGAAAAAATAAAAATTATTAATTATAAAAGAACAAAACCTATTAAAATTATTTGGGAGAAGTCGGGTTCAAGATATTCTGTGACAGATAATTATATTAAATTTCCAGAAACAAATTCAATTAATAGAGATGAATTACTTCGCATGAATGCATATATTTGCTGGAATTTGTTAATGGAGGGGATAGCAGCACCGTTATATACACCAATTGTTAAGGGAAGACGAATAGGAGAGCCTATTTATCTTCCAGCGTCAAGAACTGGTTTTATGCTTACATATGCACAGTTAATTGAAAATTCGTTGCAAATCAGTTTTTCGCCAGAATTACATGAAAATACGAGTACTTTAACGCTTCCATATGTGGATTTTTTACAATTAATAACAAAGTTTGAAATGAATAAAAAAGATAGTAAAAAATATTCAGATATAATTGAATATATTGAGCAAAATATGACCAGAGGAAATGTGTCAGTTGAAAAAGATATGTTACCAGTCATTAAATATCAGCCGGACGGAAGCGATAAAGAAATTCCGTTGTATGTGGCATCATCTATTGTATCAGAAATATCCCCTTTACTTTTAGTGCTGAAATCAGGGATTAATTTTAAAGCAATGATTATAGAAGAACCAGAGGCACACTTACATCCAGAATTGCAACAGAAAATGGCCAGGCTGATTATTAATATGATGAATTTAGGAATACCAGTATGGATTACTACACATAGCGACACTATTTTACAGCATATTAATAATATGATAAAATTAAAAAATCATACAAGGAGTGGTGAGTTGCAGAAGGAATATGGATATACAAAGGCAGATATTCTTTCAAAAGAAGATATTCAAATGTATCAATTTGTTGCGGAAGATAATGGGAAAACAAAACTTATAACATTGGAGTCAACAAAATATGGTTTTGTTGTTCCTACCTTCAATAATGCACTTGAAAAAATAGTTGATGAAGTGTATGCATTTCAGGAGGATTGATAGATGATTGAAAAACGTGTGCAATATGGAATTGATAATTTTTTGGAGGAAGAATTTTTTCTGCCACAGAGTAATTCATATTGCTTGGAAGAAAAAAGCGATTCAGGAAGAAGTGAATTGAAATTATATATACAAGGTGATAATTTGTGTAGTGAAGATTATGATCACAAGGGGAAGTGTAATTTCCTAAAAATAGATAAAACGCTACGATTAGGTAGAAGTGTTGATCATATTTTGCTTCAAAAGAAGGAAGATAAATGGATATTGCATCTTATTGAAATGAAAAGTAAAGTTGATAATAAAAAATGGTATGAAATAAAACAAAAAATAAGAGCAAGTTATTTTAATGTATGCGCATTGGAAAGAGTTTTGAGAATACATATTGATGTGGTTAAGACATATACAACATATGAAAATACTGGATTTTGGAGTTTATATAGAAGTGAAGACCCTAAAGTTATTGTAGCACCTTTAGGTAAGGTAATGCCTAAGGAACCAGAATATGAATGGAAAAATAATACAATTAGTGTGGATATTGGTGAGGTTGTAAAATTTGAGCATAATGCGGTTAAGATGCAAAGGACAGAAAAGGGTGACAAACTTATTGGACAACTTGCTATTTATTAAAATTTGAGCGATAAAACTAAAATGCAATAAAATTAAAAATGGTTAACTAGTTACAATTATGACCGATATATTATATAATAATAGAAACAAGATTTAGGATGAGTCTTGATTATGCATGGAGGCATGAAAAAAATATAGAACAGGTATTTAGCCATCCGGATGATTAGATTCGGGTGGTTTTTTATATGAAAAAAATAAAGATGCGATATCTAAGCAGATAATAAATCATATCAATAAGAATAGAAAATGCTCAAAATTAATAAAGAGGAAATGTATACAATGTAGAAGAAATTCAAAGAATTGCAGATAAGTACAGTTTAAAGATTATATATGATACAGCATATGCATTAGGTGTTGAATATAAAGGAAAGGGAATCGGAAGCTACGAAGATGCATCAATATTCAGCTTCCATGCTACGAAGGTATTTAATAATATTGAAGGCGGGACAGTGGCAGTTTCGGACCATAAAATGTATGATAAGCTGTATAATCTGAAAAATTTCGGAATACGTGGAGAAGAACTGGTCGTTTCAGTTGGTGTCAATGCGAAAATGAATGAATTTTCAGCGATTATGGGACTGTGTAATTTGAAGCATATTGATGAGGTAATTCAGGCAAGAAAAGAGCGGTATGAGTATTATATATAATTATTAAAAGACATTCCAGGAATAAAATTGTTTGATAGGAATGAAAATGTGACCAATAATTGTGCGTGTTTTTTAATATTGGTGGAACAGAAATATGGAAAAGTTATTGGTTATGTCATTTTATGAAATGTTGGAAAAGGAAAGAATAAAAGAAATTATTATGAATATGAAGTAATAAAAAATAATGATGGTTGGTGTATGAAGATAGTAATAATGCAGCCATTTCTTATATTGAATATTGGCAGCTAATAAATGCAGTTGATGAATTTGTTTTACTTGATAATGCTGATTATATTATGTGTGGATACATAAATAGTATTTTAATTAATAGGAATACACTTTTGTTTTTATCTAGCATAATGGGGTAAATTAGATATGCTTTGAGAAAGGATTGCTATATGAAAAGTGAGAAAATGAGTCTTTTAGCAAAAGATTGTGCACGGGATAAGGATGATTTTTATTTTATATGTGACGAATTAAATATGATTATTAAATTAAATATTAAAAATAATAATATAAGTATAATAAATTCAATTCCTGATGGAGAAGCAGTTGAAAGAAGTATTATGGGTGGTATATATGTATTTAACAGAGAATTATATATTGCGCCGTATAAAACAAAAAAAATATGGATATATAATTTGGATGCCAGGAAGTGGATAGGTATAGAAAGAAAGAAATTACCAAATATGGCATTTGATGGGATGTTACAGGTATTTGAGTATGAAAATTTTATTTATATGGTGGGTACAACATATCCGGCTATAATAGTAATTAACCCTATAAATAAAGAAATTGAATACATAGAAGAGCCATTCAAGGCAAAAGGAAATCCAGAACTTATGATAGATGCTTATTTTAGAGCACAACATGTTATTTTGGACGATTTTCTATACTTACCTTGTTGTTTAGATAATACAGTTTTAAAGATGAATTTGAAAACAAGGGAGTATCAGTGGATTACTGTAGGACGAAAGGAAAATCGTTATTCTGGAATTATATATGATGGAAGGCATTTTTGGTTATCGCCAAGATTTAATACTAATGTTGTTGAATGGGATGGCGAAGAATTTATAAGAGAGATAAAACTTCCGCCAAATTATCCATTAGAAATTAATTATTTTTGTGGGATTATTGATTCAGATGAAAGCGTTCTTTTATGTAATATGTTAAATAAGAAATCATTAAGAATACAAAAAGAATCAGGCGAAAAAAGTATTGAAGAATGTCAATTTACATTTGTAAAGCAAATAAATGGTATGGTAATACAACAAGAAATAGACGGAAAAATTTCAATGTATAAAAATAATACGAAAGTATTTGATTCTATTTTAAAAATTAAAAGACAAGTAGCGAGAGAATATTTTAAAAGCAAAAAAATGACAATGTATAATGGGACTGGTATATACAGAGAAGGAAATGTATATAGTTTAAATGAATTTATAGAAGCTTTCTTTGAACAATAAGGAGAATATGATGAGTGATGTAAATAAGGAAATGCTGAATTTGACATATGAGTATTTTATGAAAAACAGAGAATTACTTGCTTTAAAAAATTCACTAAAGATTGCAGGAAATGGCGGATGCATTGATTTGGCATTTGGGTCAAGTTATGCAAGAAATGGAATTGATCCGTATTGCTTTAAAAAACTTGTTAATTGTTCAGTTTCATCTATGGATTTGTCATATACATTTAAGTTATATGACAAATTAATAAAAAATGAAAAAGTTAAGGTGGAAAATACAATAATTTTCATAGGATATTATGCATTATATGTTGAATTAAGTAAAATGAAAGACCCCGCCAATATTTATATCAGAGATAAAATACTAACGCCATTAATAAATGATGAAACAGATGTAGGAGAGTATAAAAATATAGTGCCGTATGAGAGCAGAAATAGTATATTTACGGAAGCTTGTAAAATGCAAGAAAAACGTAAAGGGTGTTTCAATGATTTATATGGCAGAAGGTCAATGCTTGGACTTGAGAAATCGTGGCAATCTTTTTCCGAGGAAGAAAAAGAATTAATAGGAAAACAAAGAGCAAAACGTCATAATGAATTTATAAAGTATAAAGACACATACGAATATAATATTGATATTATTAAGAAGCTTAAAGGATTGAGTGGAAAAATTAATTCAAGAATTATTTTTGTAATACCTCCATTTTCAAAGTATTATACAAAAAATATTAATGCTGGTATGAAAGAAGAGCTGGTGCAGTGTTTGAGGGATAATAATATTGAATTAGTTGATTTTAATAATATAGATATTATGGATGACAATGATTTTGTTGATCCAGATCATTTGAATGGCAGAGGAGCTTATAAAATGAGTTCATATTTGGCATATAGTTATGAAATTTAATATAGATATAATTATACAAAAATTAATTTTAAATAAGGAGAGTAGATGAAGAGGATTAGTATATTAACATTCTGGGGAGTGGCAAATTTTGGAGCATGGACGCAGGCATATGCTTTGAATAAGGTTATTCAGGAATTGAGCGATAATGAAACTGTGGTTGAACATATAGCATATCTGGAAAAAAGTCATAGTGATATGTATTATAAAAAAGATATAAAATTAAAAAATGCATTTGAATATAGCTGGGATGAGATATCCCATACAGATGTTATTACTGAAGATGAATTAGAAAGGAGGACATTTGACATTTTATGTATTGGTTCAGATGCAGTTTGGGAGCTGAATCCGGCTTTTAATGATGATATGCATCTGTTTGGAGAAAAAATACATTCAAGAAGAATGATTTCATATGCAGGAAGCTTTGGCAATATTATGGCAGATAATATTCCTCAAAAAATTAAAAATGTAGATTTTTCAAAATTTGATAATATTTCAGTTCGTGACAGTAATAGTGGTGATATAATTAAAAAATTAACAAAGCGCATACCTCAGTTAGTTGTTGATCCGGCTCTTTTATGGGATTTTAAGTTAGACAAAAATGTAAAAAAAACTAGCTTTGAAAAATATATATTAGTTTATGGCGTACAATGGACGGATGAATATATATATAATGCTAGGAAATATGCAAAAGAACATGGATTGAAATTAATTAGTGCGGGATATATAAATAATTGGTGTGATATAAGCTTAAAATTGATTGAATTAAGAACATTAGAATGGATTGGTTTGTTTGCAGGTGCAGATAGGATTTATGTTAGTACATTTCATGGATTAATGTTAGGGTTAAATTATGAAAAAGACGTAACTTTTTGTCAGGTAGATTATGTTAAAAATAGATCGCAGACATTAATAGATAAATTGGGCATAGAAGATGAAATATTTAGCTTCAATAAAAGTATAAATTATGCAGTGGTATCTAAAAAATTAGAGTTAATGCGTAATGAATCTATAGATTATTTGAAAGAAAATATTTTATGATAAATACAAACTTTAATTCAGGGATAGATATTAAAATTCAAAAATTATAATTTATACAAATGAAAACCATAAAGAAGGGTAATATTGGGAGAAAATTTATATGATATTTATGAATGAATTCCAAAAATATGATCAGATTATATTTTATGGATGTATAAAAAAAGATATAGAACAATATGTGGAATACTTGAATATAGACAAGTGTTATATTGCTGATACAAATTATAAACTGTGGGGGAACACATATAAAGGAATTAGAATTGATAGTATTGATAAATTAAGTGATAATTCTCAAAACAAGGCCCTTATTATACTGCCTAGAAAAGCGGAAACAGATATTTATTATTTTGTGAGAAAAAAAGGTTTTTTAGGAGATGTATATTTTAAAGATATGGTTGGAATTAAAAAGCCTGATTATAAAAATAGTGAATTAACAGGAATGTATACTGTGGAACGACATACACAGCTGTTAATTGCAGCATTAAAAGAATATGAAATTCATAATATAGTTGTCAGTCCAGGAGCATGTAATATGAATTTTGTATACAGCATACAGAATGATACATTCTTTAATCTTTATTCATGTGTTGATGAAAGATCAGCAGCATATATGGCATGTGGAATTTCCCAGGCAACAGGGAAACCAACTGCATTATCGTGCACAGGAGCAACGGCTTCACGGAATTATATGTCAGCACTTACAGAGGCTTATTATAGTAAGTTGCCGATTCTTGTTATTAGTTCAAGCAGGGATTCTTTTATGATAAGGAATGGTATAGATCAGATTACGGATAGATTGCATATACCTACTGATATAGTTGGATATGCAACAGAAATATCATTTACAACAACCGAAAATGAATATGAATACTGCCAATTAAACATAAAAAAAGCATTGAGTCATTTATATTTACAAGGTGGACGCCCTGTACATATTAATCTGATTACTCGTTTTGAAAAAGATTTTTCATTTAAAACATTGCCTGAATTTCAAAAGTTAAATCTGTTTTCAGTTGGAGATGACTTGCCAATGATTCCGGCAGATACTGTTTTGCATATCCTTCCAGGATGTGATATGAATGAACAGAGTATACATTTACTAGAATGTTTTGCAGAACAATATAATGTACTTATAGTGGGGGATCATTTAAGTAATTACAAGGGCAAGCATTTTATAAATATAAGTTTGCTTGCAGATCAAAATAAAAATGTAAATGTAAATGTAAACACGTTAATCACTGTAGGAGAAATTTCAAAATCATCGCATATAAAAGCCAAAAAGACTTGGAGAATAGCAGAAGATAATTCAATATATGATAGAGACCTTAATATAGAAGCATATTTTGATATGTCTTTAAATTATTTTTTGAAATGGTATTTAAAACAGAAATGTAAACAGAATTTAGGACTGGCTATAAAAACATTGAAAGAGTTGGATGCACATATTAATGATAGTATAAAAGAATTACCATTTTCTAATGCATGGTTTGCTAATGAATTTTTAAAAAACATTCCGGAAAACACTAGATTGTATTTAGGGATATATTCGACATTAAAGATTTGGAATTATTTTAATGTGCCATTAACAGTTAAGTGCTATTCAACAGTAGGTGGGTTTGGTATTGATGGAATAATATCGGCAATGATAGGCTCATCACTAATAAATAATGAACAGTTGCACTTTGCTATAGTAGGTGATTTATCATTCTTTTATGATTTAAATATATTGGGAAATAATAATGTAGGAAAGAATGTTAGAATTATTGTAATGAATAATAATGGAGGACATTCACTAAAAAATAATAATGGGCTTCCTAATACAGATATGATGCCTAAGTATATAAGTGCACCAAATCATTTCATTGGTAATGGATCGGTTATTAAATCGTATGTAGAATCTTTGGGATTCTGTTATGCTTTAGTAGAAAATAAAAAAGAGGCATTAGAACAAATGTCAATATTGTTTGATTATAAAGGACCGGTTATTATGGAAGTTCGTTATGAGTCTGGCAATGATACAGAAGCAGTAAGGATTTTATCTAATTTGATTTAGAAAAGAGAGATATATATGCAAATAAAACAATTTACTAAAAACAAAATTAAAGATAATAATATAAAAAATATTTTGAATAATCATAATTATATTGAGGCAGCGTATAGAGCAAGAAAATGGGTAGATAGAAATACAATTCAAAATAAAGGAATAGTCATTACGTCAAAACAAAGGATAATTTATCAAGAGGTTACTGGCTACTATATTCCAACATTACTTCAATGGGGAATGAGAGATAAAGCTAAATTATATGCAAAATATTTATGTGAAATACAAGAAAAAAATGGAGCATGGCTTAATGGTGAACAAAAAAATCCCTCAGTTTTTAATACAGGACAAGTTCTTAGAGGATTGTTTGCAATAGCTGATATATATCCGGAAGCCTATGAGCATTTAATTAAAGGCTGTGACTGGATTATTTCTAATATGGATGATAAAGGACGATTAACACCGACTGAGGGGACAACATGGGTTGAGGGAGTGAATTCGGAATTGATTCATTTGTATTGTCTGCCGCCGCTCTTATATGTAGGCGAAAAGTATAAAAGAGATGATTACATTAATGCTGTACATAAAATAAAAAAGTATTACATGGATAATTATAAAGAGGATATTGATAATTTTAATTATTTATCTCATTTTTATGCTTATATTATTGAGGCATTAGTTGACCTGGGAGAAAAAGAAACCGCCAGAAATGCGATGAATAAAATTCAACAATTACAGAAAATGGATGGTGCGGTACCGGCATTTAAAGATTGTAATTGGGTTTGTTCGACCGGATTGTTCCAATTTGCGATTATCTGGTTTAAATTAGGAAATTGGAAATGTGGAAATAAGGCGTTTGATTATGCAGTAAGTCTTCAGAATAAATCAGGTGGATGGTTTGGCGGATACAATGCATATATTCGTATGCCAAATGGAAAAAAAATAAAATATGCTTGCGATGAGGTCATTTCATATTTTCCAGAACAGGAAATTAGCTGGGCAGTTAAATATTTTTTTGATGCATTATATTATCGTGAGTTAGTTGAGTTTGAGCATAAGGCACATACTTTTTTGGATTATATTGATAGCTCAGATTCTAAATATAAAATTGTATTTAAAGAAATGTTAAAACAGCAAGAAAATGGTGAGAAATTAAAAATTTTGGACGTGGGCTGCGGAAAAGGAAGATATCTGAAAAAAATGTATTATTCAAATACGAAGAATATATATGATGGAATAGATTTGTCACCAAAAGTATTGAAATACGTAAAAAATCCTAAAATTAGTATATCTACAGGGAATATTTTAAATACTGGTAAAAATAGTGAAGAATATGATTTGGTTTTTGCTACAGAAAGTCTGGAACATAGTATTTTCATAGATTTGGCAATACAGGAAATGGTACGTATAACTAAGAAAAGCGGAAAAATCATAATCATAGATAAAGATGAAGAAGTATTTAATGATTTTAAATATAAAGACTGGATTATTCCTGATGAGCTGTCGACTAAACAGTGGCTTAATACGGAAGAAATGAAAAAAATATTTGAGGAAAATAATCTTGATGATATTGAAATAATGGATATTCCAACATCAGAAGGGAAATTATATAAGGGTTATATAGGGAGAAAAATATAGATATGGAGAAAGTTAATGTAATTGGCTTGGGTTATATAGGTTTACCAACAGCACTTAGTATGTCAGTTAATGGTAATAAAGTAATAGGAACAGATTATAAAAAAGAATTGGTTGAAGAATTGCAGGAAGGAAAAGTGAATTTCACAGAAAATGGAATGAAACAACTTTATGAAAATGCAATTAAGCATGGAATAACATTTTCAACTGAATATCAAAAATGCGATATATATATAATTGCAGTTCCGACTCCATATGATAAAAAAAGTAAAAAAGTCGACCCGGCATATTTAATAAATGCAGTAAAATCGGTTTCTTTGGTATGTGAAGAAAATGCAATAATTGTTATAGAATCTACGATTTCTCCAGGTACGATTGATAATTATATCAGACCTTTAGTAAAAGACAAAAATGTCAGTTTAGTACATGCACCGGAGCGAATTATACCAGGAAGGATGATTAAAGAATTAGAAAACAATTCACGGACAATAGGCGCAGATGATTTACAAGTAGCTGACAGGGTGAAAAAATTGTATAGTTCGTTTTGCAAAGGTGAAATTGTTATGACAGATATAAGGACTGCCGAGATGACAAAAGTTGTTGAAAATACTTATAGGGATATTAATATAGCATTTGCAAATGAACTGGCTAAAATATGTCATGTAGCAGATTTAAATGTGCAGGAAATAATTAGAATAGCTAATATGCATCCACGGGTAAATATACTCTCGCCGGGACCTGGGGTAGGTGGGCATTGTATTTCCGTTGACCCATGGTTTCTTGTTGGAGATTATCAGGGACTTACAAATCTTATTTGGACGGCAAGAAAAGTGAATGATTCTATGCCCGAATATGTATTAGAGAGAACTAGTGAAATAATGAGAGAAAACAAAATCAGTGATATTTCAAGAGTTGGATTTTATGGTTTGACCTATAAAGAGAATGTTGATGATGTGAGAGAAAGTCCGACATTACAATTATTAGAAAATATGCATAAGCATTTATGCGGAAATGTAAAGGTATATGACCCATATATAAAATATAATTTAGTGGAAAATCAATTTTTTGATTTTAATGAATTTTTAGCTGAAACAGACTTAATTGTAATAATGGTAGGTCATTCAGAAATTATCAATAATGCAAAATATTTACAAGATAAAATAGTATTTGATACAAGAAATGTGATAAATGGAGAAAATGTATACCATATATAGATTAAAGAGAGAAGGTATTAATATATGAAGAAACTTTTAATTATTTCATCACATTTTCCACCACTTAATACAATGGCAGCGAAAAGATATGGATATATGTGTAAATATATGAAGAAGAATGGCTATGATCCCTACATTATAACAACTAGATCAAGAGGTGGGGGGTATTTGAATTCTAAATTAGATTTGGAAGTTCCAATATCAGAAGAAAAAATTATTCGTATAGGAGATTTAGGGATTAATTATCCATGTTTGGAATCAGAAATTAATGAAGTGCTATATAAATATAGTACAGATGGAGTTAGTTCAAGAATAATAGAAGAACAGTCTTTGGGTTGGTATTACAAGGTAAAAAAAGAATTAAATATAAATAAATTGAAAGATATTGATGTTATTTTAGGAACCTTTCCATCTATTGGTAATGTTTTAGTTGCAAGATATATAGCTGAAAAATTAGACAAGCCATTTGTAGTTGAAATTAGAGATTTAATATCGGATTATAATGAAGGATATAATAAGAACGAATCATATCAGAAAATAGAATTACAGCTTGAAAACAAGTTGTTGAAGGATGCATCTGGCATTGTAGCAGTAACTTCTGGGTTTAAAAATGTATTGCAAGAAAGATATCCAAGTCATAAGATGGTTACAGTATATAATGGATGGGATAATCAGAATAAATTATATGAAAAAAATATCAGAAAAGATTATTTATATTATGCTGGTAGTTTGTATGAACATAGAATGAAAAGTATAGAATTACTTATTGATACAATCAAAGAATATAATTTGGATGTAAATTTGATAATTAGAAGTATAGGACCAGAAAAATTAGAAGATGTTTTAAAAGAATATATATGTGTCAATGCAATGCAAAATAAGGTTAAGGTATTAAAGGCTGCTAGTGAAAGTGTTGTAAGGCGAGAACAATCAGAGGCAAAAGTAAATGTTTTATTTAGTTCGTTGGATTTTAATGATAAATCATTGATGACAACATTGCCAGGTAAGCTTTTTGAGATGATAAGATTAGATAATCCTGTGTTGGCTATAGCAGACAAAACTGCTGAGATAGGGGAGATTTTAAATAAAACTAAAAAAGGAAGAATAGTGGATGATAAAAAAGAAATTTTGAATTTTTTGGTAGATGATATGACTGAATATGAAGGGTATCATAAAGAAGTCGAATATTATTCAAGAGAAAATCAAACGAAAATTTTATGTGAATTTTTGGATGAAATATCAAAAGGAGAATGTGTAATGAATAAATTAGTATCAAATGGTTTGTCATTTGCGATAGGAACAATTACTGGATTAACAACATCAAATATTAAATTAAATAAAATAATTGAAAAAAAACAAACTGAAAAAGAAAAATTTAAAATAATGTATCAAATGATGGAAAAATGGCTTAGATTAAAACTAGAAGGAAAAAATATAGAGGATTATTTTAAGGCATATGGTTATAAACATATTGCAATTTATGGAATGGGAGATGTCGGTAAAAATTTATTGAATGAGTTGAATAATTCTTCAATAGTAATTGATTATGCTATAGACAAGGCTGTTGATAGTATAGAAAATCTTAAAGTTATAAATCCAGAGGATGAATTAGAAAAAGTTGATGCGATTGTAGTTACAGCAATAGCATATTTTGATGATATAAATGAAGAAATGTCTTTGAAAGTAAAATGTCCAATAATTTCACTTGAAGATATTATATATGAGTTGGTGTAAAAATGTATAAAATTTTAGTTGTGTTTGGAACACGTCCAGAGGCCATTAAAATGTGTCCGCTTGTTGTTGAATTAAGAAAACAAAAAGATATAGAATGTGTTGTGTGTATAACGGCTCAACATAGAGAGATGTTAGATCAGGTTATTGAGCTTTTTGATATAAAAATAAATTATGACTTAAATATAATGCAGTCATCACAGACACTTACAGACATAACAATTAAGGTTTTGCAAGGTCTGGATATTATTTTAAAAAAAGAGAAGCCAGATTTAGTGCTAGTGCATGGTGATACAACAACATCGTATGCATCAGCTTTAAGTGCATTTTATCATCAAATTCCTGTAGGTCATATAGAAGCTGGATTGAGAACGTATAATATGAATTCTCCTTTTCCGGAAGAGTTTAATAGGCAGTCAGTAGATTTGTTAAGTAATTTATTTTTTGCACCAACAAAGGAAGCAAAAGATAATCTTATACATGAAAATAAAAAAAATGAAAATATATTTATAACAGGAAATACTGTAATAGATGCATTGAAAACAACCATTAATGCTCAATTTAGTGATGAAAATTTAAAATGGTCAGAAAATAGTAGATTAATTATAGTTACGGCTCATAGACGTGAAAATCAAGGTGAACATATGCGTGAAATGTTTGAAGCTATAAAGCAGATAGCAAAAGAGTATCAAGATGTTAAAATAATATTTCCAGTTCATAAGAATCCGAAAATTCGTGAATTAGCATATAGTATTTTGAATAATGTATCAAATGTACGTTTGATTGAGCCTTTGGATCCATTAAGTTTTCATAATTATATGAATAAGAGTTATCTAATATTGACAGACAGCGGAGGAATTCAAGAAGAAGCCCCTTCTCTTGGAAAACCTGTTTTAGTTATGAGAGATACAACAGAGAGACCAGAGGGAATAAAAGCAGGAACATTAAAATTAGTTGGAAATATGAAACAAGATATTTATCGAGAAACTAAAAAACTACTTGATGATACAGAAGAATATATGAGAATGAGTAAGGCAGTTAATCCTTATGGAGATGGGCATGCATCAGAAAAAATTGTTAGATATATAAAACAATATATTAATAATAAGCTTTCATGATTACAGGTCTATATATCTGTAAATAATTTAATTTTATGAGTTGTGATATTTTAATAATTTGTATAATGTTATTATTATTGATGATAGAAACAAGAATCTTAGGTTGTTGAATTATATAGAAAATTCGCGTGGCTAAGACATCTTAAATGATAGCATATTAAAGGAGAATTAATGAAGAAAATATATGTTTTTGGAATAGGAAAAGGAGAAAAATATTTAAAGAGATGCTTAATTGCAGAAAATGTAATAGTTAAAGGATATATAGATAATTATAAATATGAATCATTAAAAATATATAATGGATACAGTGTTATAAAGCAAGACGATATAAAAGAAGATTTTGATTATATTATTATTACCCTTATGCAATATGAATCTGTTAAAAAAAATTTAATCGAGAATGGTATAGATAAAAATAAAATAATTTGTTTTTTTGATTTTATAGCTGCAAGTAGCGAAGTATATAGTGATATTATAGATTCATATAAGTGGAAAACGGAATTGATGTTTAAACATTATTATGAGATTGTTGTTCCATCAATGAATAATTTACAATATGAATTATATTTTGATTCAAATGAAATGAAAAGAGAATTTCCTAAAATAATTGATGTTGATGAAACTGTTAGAGTAATAAAGAAATATAAAAAAAGTTTAGCAAGATTAGGAGATGGGGAGTTTGAATTAATATTTGGAAGATGTAGAGCGAACTTTCAAGATGTCGATTTTTTATTAGCTAGTAAGTTAAAAGAAACTTTAAATTCACAGAGGGATAATTTATTGGTTGCAATAGCAGATATTTATGGAAAGCTAGATAAATATACAGATGAAAGCGCAAATAATATTAGAACTTATTTAACAAGCAGTGTAAGAAGAGAACACATGTCATTACTTGATTTGAATAGATATTATTACAATGCATATATATCTAGACCATATATAATTTATAGAAATAAAGAGACTGCGTTAAAAAAGTTTCAAAATATAAGAGAAATATGGAGCAATAAGGATATTTTAATTGTAGAAGGAAAGCATACGCGTTTTGGAGTTGGAAATGATTTGATTGCGAATGCAAATAGTGTCGAGAGAATAATTTGTCCAGATAAAAATGCTTTTAATATGTATAAAATTATAAAAGAAAAAACTTTAGAATTTGGCAAAAATAAACTTATATTAACAACGTTGGGACCTACAGCAACTGTACTTGCATGTGATGTTTCAAAAGAAAATGGTTATTGGATTATTGATATAGGACAATTGGATACAGAATATGAGTGGTTTTTAAAAGGAGTAAGTGAACGTTGTAGAATAGAAAATAAAAATGTAAGCGAGGTATTTTCCTATATTCCAATAAATGACAACTACAAGGATGAAAATATAAAAAAATATGAGGAGCAAATAATATATAAAATAGATTGATGTACAGGAGTAATTTTCAAATGAATAATAAATTAGTGTTTTGTTTACTAACTTATAATAGACCTGAAATAGTAGACATTTTTTTAAAAAAAGAAATAGAAATGCTATATAAAGCTGAAATTGATTTGATAATTTATGATTCAAGCGAATTACAATCGACAAAAGAAATAATAGATAAATACAATAAATACAATAATTTATATTATAAAAAAATAAATAGTAAAATATCATCAAATAAAAAATTTTTTGAAGTTGCTTCTGATATTGATGGGAAATATGAATATGTATGGATTAGTCATGACCATACGGTTTTTAATGAGCCAGCATTAAAATACATAATGCACTGTTTATTAAAAAAACCAGATTTTGTTTATATTAGGAAACAGTGTTCAGGTTATAAATGTATAATTGAAAATGATTTGAATGAGTTTGCGTTAAAGGCAGCATGGCAGTTAGGAAGATTTGGTTCAGCAATTATAAGAAATGATACTTTTTTGAAAAAGGTTGATTGGAAAAAAATGTCAGTAAAATATCTGGATGATAAAAGGTTGAATTTTTCACAGATAGGTTTGTATTTAGAGCAATTGAGTTATATTAATAATCCCAATATATTGACATTAGAATTTCCGAGAGAAGCTTTTTATGATTTATTTAGATTTCAAAAAGCCAGTTGGGATCATGATACAATTAGAATATGTTTAGAAAGCTGGGGGAGTGTTATATCAGCATTACCAGATAAGATTTATGATGTTAAGAAAATAATGAAGACAATAGATAAATATTTTTTATCGAGGGAGAAAATTATTGAGTTAAAAAAACAAAATTTATACAATGCTAAAATGTTTTTTAAATATAAAAAATGGATTAGACTAATTATACCTGAAAGATATAGAGATTTTTTAATCGTAGCTTTATTACCCAGTAGAATGTTGAATAATAAATATCTAAAAAAAAATATTCAGAAAATAAATAAATTGAGAATAAAAGGCTACAAAGTATGTATATTTGGAGCAGGAAAACATGGAATTGAATACATTGAAAATTTACAAAATAATAAAAAGTTGATAGATTCGGTTTTGGTAACAGATTTAACTGGAAATCCGACAGAAATATATTCAATACCAGTAAATGAAGCTTCGGAATATTTGGTATTTAATAAATCATATGTATTTATTTGTGTGGGGGCGGAATATCAACATGAAATTATTGAAAATCTGAATAAATTTGAGGATTGTAAATATGAAATTTTAACATATTAATATAATGGAGAAGTGTAAATGCTAGAATTATTAAAATGCACACAATTTGATTTAGCAAGATATATTAAAAAGAACAATTGTGATGTGTATATATATGGAGCTGGAATGATTGGCAAAATTGTTATTCCCAATTTTTGCATTCAATTTGGGATTGAGAATAATATTAAAAAGTATATAGATCAAGATATTAAAAAAAATGGCAGTATTGTGAATATAAATCAGAATTGTGTTGAAATATGTAGATTAGAAAACATAAAACCAGATGTAAAAAGAAGTCTATTAATTATTTCAAATAGTGATTTTAACTCAATTGTTAATATGTTAGATTCGGATGAAAAATTTAATGGGTTAAAAACAGTAATATTTCCAGTGTTACAAACTATAGAAATTAATAATAAAAAAAATATAAAGAAGAATATTATAAAAGATTATAGTAATGATATGATTCCCAAGGTTATTCATTATTTTTGGTTTTCTAAAAAAGATATTCCGGATAATCTAAAAAAATGTATATCAAACTGGAAAAGTAAATGTTTTGATTATGATATAGTAAGATGGGACGAGAATAATTATGATATTACTAAAAATGATTATGTAAGGCATGCTTATGAATTAGGAAAATGGTCATTTGTATCTGATTATGCAAGATTAGATATATTGTATAATTATGGAGGATTTTATCTTGATACAGATGTAGAATTGTTAAAGAGTCTAGATTCTTTAAGAAAACAGGGAGCATTTTGTGGAGTTGAGAAATGGGGGAATATCAATACAGGTGGTTGTTGCGGAGCTATAAAACATCATAAGATGATAGGTAAAATGTTGGAATATAGAGAAAATATAAAGTTTAATAAAGATGACTTTAGGATTGAAACAAATGGATTTTATGAAACAATCCCATTTTTAGAATTAGGTATGAAAATAAATAATACTGTTCAAAGAATAAATAATATGACAATTTTTTCTTCTGATTTTTTTCATCCATATGATTACATGAGTGGACAAACGGTATTGACAAGTAATACTTTTTCAATACATCATTTTGATGGTGGATGGATGAAAGAAGAATCTTTGAAAAACAGACAAAATACAGAAAAGGCTTATAAAGAAATATTAAATAGAATGTGTATCATTGATCATTGACAAAATATTAAGAAGGGAAGAATACAAAATGAAAAAAAATATGAAAATATATATATGGGGAACGGGAAAAATTGCTACACAGTATATAGGATGTAATGAAATACCAAATGAAAATTTATGTGGATTTATTGAAACAAAAAAAAGTAAAAATATATTCTGTAATAAACCAGTTTTTACTCCTGATGATATGGTTAATAAAGAATATGATTATATTATTGTGTGTGTATATGATTATGCAAATGAAATATTTGATTTGTGTAATCATATAGGATTGGATAAAAATAAAATTATATTATTAAAAAATTGGATGTGGAGTAATGGAGAGAGTATATCATCTTTAACACCACCAATGAGATGTTGCAAAAAAATAAATGGTGGTCAGGAAAATGTACAGAATATTTTTCCGCTATTATATAATAAATATATTAAGGAAAATGATATTTTTGCAAATCAATTTATAGTTGTATCAAGGAATGGTTATGATTTGCTGGATGACAATATTTTAATATCAAAGGATGAATTTTTAGATTTAGATTATCAAAAAGATTATTTTCGATTTAGAACATTTGAGTTAGTAGCAAATGAAATTTTAGACAATAATGTAAAGGGAAATGTTGCTGAGTTAGGTGTGTTTAGAGGAGCATTTTCTAAGATGATAAATCTAAAGTTTCCGAATAAAATGTTATATATGTTTGATACATTTGAATCATTTGATAGAGAAGAATTTGAAAAAGAAGTTAACTTGAAAAGAGTTCCAGACACATTTTATGAAACTTTTAAACAGACGGACGAAAACTATGTGCTATCAATTATGCCTTATCCAGATAAATGCAGGATATGCAAAGGCTTTTTTCCAAAAACAACAAAAGGAGTTGAAGAGGAAAAATTTGCATTTGTATCAATAGATGTTGATTTTGAACAGTCAATATTTGAAGGACTTAAGTTTTTCTATCCTAGATTGAATAATGGTGGAGTTATATTTATTCATGATTATAATAATAGATATTTGGAAGGTGTAAAAATCGCCATTCATAGATATGAGAATGAAATTGGAGTAAAATTAAGAAAAGTTCCATTGGCAGACGAGGGAGGAACTATAGTTATAGTTAAATAAAATATCTTAATATTAAGATGAACCATTTGCGATATTTATTTAATTTGTATTATGATAGTATCTTGATGCTATGGTCAAGGATAATGAAAAAATACAATCTTGATAATAATGCAGATATTTAAAATTTTGTTATAAATAAAGGATAATATAGTTTACATGGTATTTTATGTATGTATTGCTTATAATATATGTTGAAACATAAGATTTGTTTAGCTAAGATATTTAAATAAAGGAAGTACAATAAATATGCAGTTTGAATTAACAGCTTCGATGATGTGCGCGAATTACGGGAATCTTGCGCAGGAAGTAAAAGCATTGGAAGAAGGTGGAATTGATTCCTTTCATATTGATATTATGGACGGAAGATATGTTCCGAATTTTGCGATGTCGTTAAACGATATGCGCTATATTGCCAGTGCGACAACAAAACCGTTGGATGTGCATTTAATGATTGAACATCCAAACAATCACATTAATTTATTTTTAAAAAATTTAAGAAAAGGTGATACAGTCTATATTCATCCAGAAGCAGAGTATCATCCATCGACTACTTTACAGACAATTATTGATGCTGGTATGGTACCAGGTATTGCGATTAATCCAGGCACATCCGTTGAAACTGTGTTTGAAATGCTCAGGATTGTAAAAAAGGTACTCGTGATGTCAGTAAATCCCGGAAACGCTGGACAGATGTATCTTCCGTATGTTGATAAAAAGATTACGAAGTTATTGTCGTTAAAAGAAGATATGGACTTTGAAATGTATTGGGATGGTGCATGTAGTGCCGAGCGTATCCTGGAATTTGCGCCAAAGGGCATGAAAGGGTTTGTGCTGGGAACAACGCTGCTGTTTGGAAAGGACAGACCTTATGGTGAAATTTTGCGGGATATCCGGGATTTACGGCTATGAACACAGCACTGATTTTATCCGGCGGGGTCGGCAGCAGACTCGGCGCGGATATGCCAAAGCAGTATATCAAAGTCGGGAACAGAATGATTTTATCGTATTGCGTGGAACGTTTGTCCTTACACCCACAGATTGATGCGATTCAGATTGTGGCACAGGAATCGTGGCACGAACCGATTGTAGACGAATTAAAAACTTATGATGTAAACAAAAAATTTAAAGGCTTTTCAGGTCCGGGTGAAAACCGCCAGCTCTCTATTTATAATGGACTGCAGGATATTTTAACCTATGCTGAGGCAGAAGATACAGTGCTGATTCATGATGCGGCGCGTCCGTGTCTGTCAGAAGCACTGATTACTGCATGTATCGATGCATTGGACGGACATGACGGTGTGCTTCCGGTACTGCCTATGAAAGATACGGTTTATTTAAGCCGTGACGGAAAAAGTGTGTCATCTCTGCTAAACAGGCAGGAGATTTTTGCCGGGCAGGCACCTGAGCTGTTTGTGTTGGGTAAATATTATGAAGCCAATGAGCGGCTGTTTCCGCAAAAGATTTTGCAGGTCAACGGTTCGACTGAACCGGCAATTCTTGCGGGAATGGATATTGCAATGATACCGGGTGATGAGGGCAATTATAAGATCACGACAAAGGCTGATTTGGAGCGTTTTAGGGAATGTATTTTGCAGAAGAGGATATAATCGGAGGAATCATTAAAAATGAAGGCATGGGTGCTTGAGGATATCGGAAATATAAAATATAAAGAAGTATTAAAGCCACAGATTTCGGAAAATGAGGTTTTAGTGGAAGTGAAGGCGGCAGGTATATGTGGTTCGGATATTCCAAGGATTTATCAGACTGGCGCACACCAGATGCCACTGATTCCGGGGCACGAATTTTCTGGTAAGGTGATACAGACCGGTGAAAATGCCGGCGTAAAATGGCAGAATAAGCGTGTCGGAATTTTTCCGTTAATTCCGTGTCGTAGCTGTATTGCATGTCAGAAACGACAATATGAGCTGTGCAGAAATTACAGTTATCTAGGTTCCAGACGGGATGGTGGATTTGCTGAGTATGTCGCAGTGCCGGAATGTAATCTGATTGAACTTCCGAAAAATGTTTCATATGAGGAAGCGGCAATGCTTGAACCTATGGCGGTGGCATGCCACGCACTGCGCCGTGTGAAAGTGTCACCGGACGATACGGTTGCGGTGTGCGGTCTGGGAACGATTGGCATGTTTATTGTTATGCTTTTAGTGGAGCGGAATGTGAAAAATCTGTTGGTAATCGGCAACAAAGCATTTCAAAAAGAAATGATTTTAAAGCTTGGTATCAAAGAAGAGCAGTATTGTGACAGTAAATCCGAAAATACAGGGGCATGGCTGGATAAGAAGACTGGTGGAATCGGAGCTGACGTTTTTTTTGAATGTGTAGGTAAAAATGAAACCTGTTCGCTTGCCATTAATTGTGCGGCACCTGGAGGAAAGGTCTGTCTGGTGGGAAATCCGTATTCGGATATGCTGCTTGATAAGCAGGTTTATTGGAAGATTTTAAGAAATCAGTTGATGGTGACAGGGACGTGGAATTCCTCTTTTACAAGAGAAGTGACCGATGATTGGCATATGATATTGTACCTGTTAAAAGAAAAAAAGATTAATCCGGCGCAGTTTATTTCGCATCGCTATAAATTGGAAGAATTAGACCGGGGATTAGAAATCATGCGGGATAAATCGGAAGATTATATTAAGATTATGGTGGTCATGTAATAAGAAGCAGAAGTAGGTTTAAAATATTTCAGACAGACAGGAAAAACAGATTGGGCGAAAGAGGCATAATAGATGAAAGAAATTTCAATGGATTTTTTCAGGGATGAAGTAAGAAACGGATTTTTTATTCCGACAGCTGTAAAGCAGGCGTGGGCAGCGCAGTTACAAGTGTTGGATGTGGTTGAAAAGATTTGTAAAAAACATAATATAACTTATTTTGCAGATTGGGGAACGATTCTTGGAACTGTGCGTCACGGTGGATATGTGCCATGGGATGATGATATGGATATCTGTATGAAAAGAGAAGATTATATCAGATTTAAGGAAGTTGCCAAGACAGAATTGCCAGAGAAATTTTGTATTCATGATTATGAACATAAGGAAGACCACTGGCTGTTTTTATCACGAGTTGTCAATAATGAGCATATATGTTTTACACCTGAACATATGGAAGAATTTCATAATTTTCCATATCTGGCATCAATTGATATTTTTGTGCTTGATTATCTTTATAAAGATGAACAGCAGGAAAAGCAGCGATGTGATGAAGTAAAATATATTATTGCAGTTGCAGACAGAATTGTTGCAGGGGGTATTACACAACCAGTAGAGGCACATTTAACAGAACTCGAACAAAAATATCATAAAAAGTTTAATCGTAAACTGGATAATCGTCATATGGGAATTGAATTGTACCGTCTGGCAGAAGAACAAATGGCAAGAGTTTCAGAAGAACAGTCTGACAGAATAGTGCAGATATTTCCGTGGGGACTGTTAGGAAACCGTGGACAGGATAAAAGATATTATGAGAAATTTGTACGACTTCCATTTGAAAATACGACAATGCCAGTTCCTGCCGATTATCACAGAATTTTGAGCGCAAGATATCATGATTATTTTAAAATTCATAAGGTGTGGGGAGGACATGATTATCCTTATTTTGAGGCACAGCGTAAAAATCTGCAGGCTGTTGCAGATTTTAAACTGCCAGAATTTACATTTGACAGAGCAATGCTGCGTCAGAATACAAGTCAAATTAAAAATTCTCATACAATGCAGAACATTACTGCAGAGGCACTGTTAAATATTCAAAAATTGCACACTGCATTTATTGAGAGAATGCAGCGTAAAGTGGAAGGTGATTTATCGTCAGATAATATAACGCAGATGCTTGATACATTAGCACAGAGTCAGGGTGTTGCGATTGATTTGGGTAATTTTATTGAGCAGATGAAAGGCGAGCAACATCCGTCAGCAAAAGATTGTGTTGCTGCATTTCAGGTGTATTGTGAGAAGATTTTTAATATATATAATGCACTGTCATCTAGAGTAGAGAATAAAAAAATATGTGAAGAATTGCAGCAGGCATTTATTATGATGAAGCAGACTGTTGAAGATGAAATTATCAATAAAAAACTGATTGCATTTCTTCCAGATAATCCTAAAAGGTGGAAAGAAATGCAGAATATGTATGATTATTATGTTCAGCAGGAAAATACAGAAGTTTGCGTCATACCACTACCATTGTTTACTAAAAATCCATATGGAGAGGTTGCAGCACAACAAGAAGACTATGACATAAATGACAGACGTAATGAATATCCGGATAATCTAAATATTATACCATGTACGGCAATCCAGATGCAGCATTATGAGTTTGCGACCATTATAATTCAGAATCCATATGATGCGGAGAATCCGTATCTGACCGTTCCACCAGAGTATTATGCAAAACGACTCCAACAGTATACAGAATGTCTTATTTATATGATGCCACAGGGGGTTAGTGATTTTTCGGAAAATGATACTACGGATGTGTATGGGTTAAAATACAGCCTGACTATGCCTGGTGCAATGTATGCCGATAAGATTTTGATAGAGTCTTCTGCTATGAAAGAATTATTTGTAAATCATCTGATTGCATTTGCAGGTGAAGATACGAGATTGGTCTGGAATGAAAAGATAGAAACAATCAGTACATTTGTTGGTACTGACAATTTCAAAGAGGTTTTACAGGAAAAAAACAGACAGATGGAGCAGGCAAAACAAAAAACTCTTCTTTATTGCATTGGCGAAAATGAATTCTTTCAAAATACGGCTGCAGCACTTGATAAAGTGAAGGAACGTCTTGATGTTATGACACAGTATCCAGATTCACTGAAAGTTGTGGTATGCCTGTATCCATATGATATAGCAATGTGGGATATTATTTCAGCGCAGGAAAAGGATGAACTTATTCAGGTATTAAAGGAATATCAAAATAATAAAAATATTGGACTTTTGAAAGCTGCAGATATTAATATAGATTGTATGACAGCTTATTATGGCAGTCCTTCGCCGCTTATCTGCCAATTCGCGGAACAACATAAGGCGGCGATGGTGTCGGAAAGTGAATAGAAGTATTCAGGTTGAAAAGTGATAGAAAATAAAACTAAATAACATTATTGATGTGCAAACAGCAGCAATAATATAAGTGCTGCTGTTTGTAGTGAAAAATATTTAATATTATATTCAAGTTAATCTATCTTTTCAGCCAGAGTTACATATTGATAGGCTTCAAAAAACAGCTTATTTTTATGTGTAGACAATTCTGTAAGTTCGTTAATAAAGTCGGTTACATCTTTGACTTCAGTATTAACGTTATTTATAGCTTTGATATTTATGATTTTATATTTATTATTTTTAAATAAGCGTAGTATTTCATTATATGTGAAGAAATGAATATGTGTTTTATCTAAAAGTCCAGTATCTTTATATGTGAAATCACCATTAATTAGCTGGTAAAGTACTGAATAATGCATGAGATTAGGTATACTGCTTATGATTTTTCCACCAGCATTAAGTATATGTCTGCAATTATTAATAACATCAGAAGGATTATGCAAGTGTTCAAGCACATCACCAAATAAAATGTAATCGAATTTAATATTATCCCATAAATCAACAGAATCTTCTATATTAGCTATCTTTATGTCAGCTATGTGTGATGCAATATTTGCTGATACAGGATTAAGTTCAATACCATATACAGAACAATTAGGAAAAATATTATGTATTTCTAATAAAGTTGCTCCACAGTCACATCCTATCTCAAGTACATTGAACTGTTTAGTTTTAGGTTCATTAATGTAGTCTATCAGGTTAGGATTATAATGCATATTCAGGTAATTCATATTCCATTTATTTTTAATATATGGAGTATCACAATCAATACCAAATGTTTTTTCATAGTAGTGTTCATCATTTTTCATAACATATTCAAATGCATTGTTAACAATATATAGGAACTTATCTTCTAATATATTATTAATAAAATAGTCAGAAAAGCACATTTTATCAGAAATTATATTTTCATCAAATGGTTTAGTAGAAGTAATTAGTTCGTGGCTTAACAGTACAGTAGTATTAAATGGTTTCATGATATGTGTCAAACCATAGCTGTCGCTTGTATTGTCTGAATAGGCAACAGCTTCCTCTATAGTAGATATATTATTATATCCACGATAAATAGAGAATGGTGAAACAGCATATATTCCCTCCTGTGGCTTTAGGTTTTCAGTTAGTTTTTTGATACAATTAGGCAATAGTATGCAATTAGGATTTAGAATTAATATATTTGAATTCTGTGTAAATTCATTGATACATATATTCAATATTGATGAAAAATTCTCTGGGTGTTCATCACATATAATATAATTAATTTCATTTTGTGCATGTAAAAATTCACTTAAACCATCAGAAGAATAGTTATCAACAATAATTAAATCATCATTGGAGATATTATTAAATATTTTTAGCAGTTTAATCTGGTTAATGATAAGTTCTTTTTGGTTATGAGCAATTAGAATTATTGAAATATTATTCATATAGGTGACTCCTTTATAATTAACTATATAAACGATAGTTTATATAGTATAAAATACATCGTACATTTATAATAAATGCTAATATAGATGAAATAGTTATAATATATTATAATTTTTTTTTAATTATGTTATAATTATAGCATAGTACTAATTTTATTGATACTTATTAATTAAATATATTAAGTGAAATTTTGATTGATTAGTAATAAATTTATTGAAAAAAATTGATTATATGGAGAGAATTATAAATAAAGGTTGATATATATTAGGAGGTTTTAAATGGAAGACAAAATTATTAATGTGATAATATTAGGAAGTGGATTAAAGGCGGAGATGCTTTATTATGGCATTAGTATATCTGATTATTCATTTAATATATGTGGTATATATGATGAAAAATCAATCGAACACAAATTTAATGGAATAGAAGTATTAAATATATGTAAGTTAAGTGAAATTAATAAGGATGACATTGATTATGTATTTAATTGTTTAAATAATAATGAAATGTTGGAAGCGTTAGTAAAAGAATATTTTACAAGTAACAAAGTGAAAAGTTATACGTATATAAAAGAATATTTAAATAAATATCAACGAATGCTGTTTTTAAAAGAAAAAATGTATATATCATCCCAAAAAATATATGATGAAGATAATGTTACAATAGGGGCTTTTAGTTACGTAGGAGCAGAAATAAAAAAGTATGATGAAATAACTAATATAAAAATGGGAAAGTTCTGTTCAATAGCGGAGAACGTTACGTTTGTGTGTGGTGGGGATCATAGAATTGATTGGATATCAACATTCCCATTTAACATATGTATGGATGAATATGGTTATATAAAAGGACATCCTAGTAGTAAGGGTGATATTATTATAGGAAATGATGTATGGATAGGAAGAGGAGCAACTATTTTATCAGGGGTGACTATTGGCGATGGTGCAGTTATAGCGGCAAATGCAACAGTGACAAAAGATGTTGAGCCTTATACTATTGTTGGGGGGGTTCCAGCACATTTTATAAGACGAAGATTTGATGAAAGAATGATTGAGAAATTATTGGAAATTAAATGGTGGGATTGGGATTATGAAAAAATATATGATGCAATTCCACTGCTTCAGAGTGGAGATTTTGATGGGCTATTTAAAATGATTTAGAAAAAAGCAAAGGAAATAAGGAAATGCATAATATAAATGTTCTTTAATATACATGGTATTAAATAATAAGTGATGATATTTATAATACGTTAAGAGAGTATGGGTGCAATGTATTAAAATTACAATATGAGTTGAAAAATAATGTTGTAGATAGTGATTTTATGCGATGCCTTTTAGATGTTTTAGATAATGGTTATAATGGTGCAAAATTTGATTGTATATTCAGTTGTAATTTTCTTCCAGTGATATCTAAAGCTTCATATTTAAAAAAGATAAAATATATATCATGGTGTTATGATAGCCCATGTATGACTCTATATTCAGATATGATATACAATCCATATAATTACATATTTCATTTTGATAGTTATGAGGTTAATAGACTTTGTAATGTTGGTGTGAATCATATATATCATATGCCATTAGCAGTAAATACTAAAAGAGTTAATAATATTATTGAAAACAGAAAAGTAAATGATAATATATATTCTAGTGATATAACATTTATGGGAAATATTTATAGCACTATTAATGATTATGATAATTTATACAAAAAATCATCAGATTATTTAAAAGGACAATTTGATGCAATATTAGATATTAATGAGTTATTTCAAGGTATGGATTTATTAGATGAGATGATAGATGATTCTTTAATGAGTTATGTAAAAGAAACTATACAATTTACACACTTTGATGAATTTAATATAAGCGATGCAGATATTGTGAAAAATATTATAGGCAGAAAGGTTTCAGGTCGTGACAGAATAAGAATTTTAACAAAATTGTCTCAAAAATATAAAATTGATTTATATACTACAACAAAAATGAATGAAATTAAAAACATATATAATAAAGGCATATTAGATTATTATAATAATATGCCAGTTGTTTTTTGCAATTCAAAGATAAATTTAAATATATCTTTGAGAACAATAAGAAATGGGATACCTCTTAGAGCAATGGATATAATGGGGGCTGGAGGTTTTCTTATTTCTAATTATCAAAAAGAATTGGATGAGTTGTTTATTGATGGAGAAGATATGGTTTTATATTATAATGATAATGATTTAATATTGAAAGTGGATTATTATTTATCGCACGATGAAGAGAGAAGAAAAATAGCCGCTAACGGAAAGAAGAAGATTATTGATATGTTTGCTTATAAAAATGTATGGGATAAAATATTTGAAATTTGTGGTTTGGTATGAGAGGCTTATAAAAGTTTGAAAAACAAATATTAGCTATGGTATTTTTAATGTTATGTAATAATACAACATATCCTGTTTTTAGAGTATTGTTGCTTCTTTTACGGATAAACTGTAGTTTACCTTTTAAGGTAGATTTATATTTGATACTACAAATTAGCAAAACTGAAAATTGCACAGTTGTATGTGCTACATAGAATAGACATATCTATTTGTTATTTATTTAAATCTATATGAGGCATAAACAAAAACAGTTATTTTTGTGCAATTTTCTTTATTTGCCTATTTATAGTTTGATATTTTAATATTAGTTAAGAGCGTTGTTATCACACCATAATAGAGCTCCATTCTTTTTAAGACTTGTTTGGGCAAGATTTAAGAATTCATTTTTTTGATTATCAGAGTAATCTGATACATCATTAAATATAATATAATCGAAGTATTCATTATAATCTGAATAATTAAAGTCAAGATAGTTCATATATTTAATATGAGCTTCTTTAATATCAACATTTGAGTAGTTAATATTTCCTTCAATTCCTATATAACTAATATTAGGACATATATATTTTAGGTGCGCGTAATTGGCACCTGCATGTGCGTTTATTTCTAATACATGCATATCGGAATTGGTTGGTTTTATTGTGTCGTAAACTTTATTTCCAACTCTGTTGCCTACACTATCAAAGTGCCATTTATTATACATAAAGGTTCGGTTCTTTTTGCTTATTTCAAGCAGGTAATCAGTATCTACTTTTGAAAAGCTCTGGCTGCCTGCGTGGTATATAAAGCTGTTATGGCATACATATAAAGAATAGCCTGCTGATTTTAACTGGAAACTGATATCATCATCATCAAAATAGCCGGGTGACAGTTCCTCTGATAAAAGTGTTGTCTTATTGAGGGCAGAGCGTTTTATAAGCATTGCAAAGCCGCATAATATAGTGCTTTCTTCTAATGGATTATCCATAATCTGATTATTAAGATATCCAAAACGCTGATAATCATCTATAGAAGTGTAGAAAACATCTATTAACTGGGGAGTTCCGGTATAGTTGCTTACAGCACCTGTAGCTCCTGCTGTATCATTTGTGTAAAGTCCCATTCTGAGCCAGAATAAAGCGTTAGGAGTAATACGGGTATCATTATTCAGAAGAAATATATCATTATCAGGAACACTAGCATTAATTCCAACATTACAGCCTTTTGGAAAACCAAGATTAACATCACTCTTTATAAGTTTAATATCGGGTTGCATTTCCAGCCATGAAGTTACGCCATCGGTTGAAGCATTATCGACAACTATTATTTCATAAGAGTCACTTAACAGATTAGAGCGCAGGCTTTCAATACATTTTTGAGTCAGATACATATTATTATAAGATATTATTACAATGCTGACTGGTTTTACAGTACAAAGTGGAGAACTTTTAATAGCTTTAAGTGTATTATGCAGGTTATCTTTAACAGAGGCTTCTTTACAATGGTAGTATGCATTTTCTATGCAAAGATAATATTGGTTAATGTTGTTATCTTTATATTGTTCTGCCAGATTAAGGTATGTAAGATATTGGTCATCCGGATTAATATTATCTGGAAGTTCTATATTATTAGAAGATATATTGTCCACTGAAGTAGAGTAATTAATCATAGTATCTAAAAATGTTATTGCATCTGAAATGCTTGTAAATGTTGCAGCAGTTCTATTGCAGTATTGTGTCAGATTATCGTATTCAGAAGAATTTTCTCCAAAACTTATAGAATATTCAGCTTTTATGGCTTCCTTGATATCTTCAACCGGAAGGTCGTTGAGAGGTAAAGCTTGGTTTATTGTAGCATCTTTTAATTTAATTAAGATATCTTTGGTGTTGCTCATATGTTTTTATTAATCCTTTCTATCAAATATAATTTTTAATAATTGAAAATATTGTCAGTTATATATGTCGTAAAATGCATATTTATATATGAATGAATTCATAGTATAATATTTTATATTATAACACAGTATTGTAAGACATAAGTATAATAAATGAATAAGAAAGTGAATAGTGAATGATGGATACAAAGATATATGATGCGATAGTAATAGTAACACCTGCTGATTTTAAACGTGTTGAGTGTAATAATCAAAGAATAGTAGAATATTTACCTGTAAGGAAAGTGCTGTTTGTTGGAAGTGAAGAACTTAAAGAGCTGGTGTGGCAGTCTAATCTTGGTGATAAGGCTGGCTTTGTCAATGAAAATGATATTATACCATTTGATGAGGTTTATAACTGCATGAAAGATGTTATGGCGGATATTCTTCTTGGCAGAGAACTCCCAAGAGGGCTTGTTGGATGGTATTACCAGCAGTTTCTTAAGATGAAGTATTCAGCATTGTGTGATGACGAATATTATATGAGCTGGGATGGAGATACAGTTCCCTGTAAGGATTTTTCAATGTTTGATAGTGAAGGAAGACCTTACTTTGATATGAAGCACGAATATCATGAGGAATATTTTATAACTATGGAAACAATCATGCCATCTGTTAAAAAGCTTATTGATAAGTCTTTTATATCGGAGCATATGATATTTAACAGCAGATATATGAAAGAGATGATAGAAGCTATAGAGTCTAATGAAAGTATTAAAGGTACAACATTCTGGGAGAAAATTCTTAATTCAATAAGGCTTGAGCATATACAGGAAAACAGCTTTAGCGAATTTGAAACATATGGTACATATATGATGACAAAACATCCAGATGTATATGTTTATAGAAACTGGCATTCATTCAGATATGGTGGTTATTATTTCCATCCAGAACAGATGACAGAGCATGATTATGAGTGGATGGGACGTGATTTTTATGCCATATCTTTTGAGAAGTTCCATACAGTCAGAGAGGACCATGAAAATCTTTTTAATAATCCCAGATATCAGGATAAGCTTACGGCACGTCAGATGGTTGAGATAGTACAGGAGGAATCGGAAGGGTATAATGAGGTGTGGGATTAGGAAATGAGTATATGTTGATATAAACATTGATAATAGACAAAATATATTAGATGAAGACAGGGTTGCAGATATAGTCTATTCAGGGCTATGAGGCTTTTATGAAATATGAACTTTTAAAAGGTAGTAATGTCAGAAATAGTGGATATGTAAAGATGGATTATTTTATGAATTACATTCTTATATCTAATTATATATGTCGGTATATTACAGCATCTAGGTAAAATAGTTATTTGCTTAGATGCTGTAATAGTTTTATCATTTATTAATGAAGTGTCAGATTAGAAATAATTATTTATAAATATTTTTTGATATTTATCATATAAATCCAGAGGATCTTTGACTGTAGTCGTTTCGTGAAGAAGCATAACTGGAGGAGAAGTAGTAAATACTGTTTTCAATGATACTTTTCTATATTCGTATGTCTGTGATATATCGTAGTAATGCCATCCATCAAATAAATCCTGACGCCACAATACATCATAGGAAGTTGCCATAAATATTCCATCTATGGCGTCAGCGTATTCCAAATTACTAAGAGTATAAAGTGAGTTACAACGCTTGATGTTAAGCAGTATATCTTCATATATATTACTTCTTTTATATTGTATATCACTTTCAAACCATCGTGCTGTTTTGGTAAGACGGGTTGAGCCGGTATTTCCAATCATGCCAATCTTAGTATCGGATTCAAATGCTTTAACAAGTTTATGTAACAAATTATAATCTATAATGAAAGTATCATGGTGTATATATAATTTATAGCCGGAATTGCTATGCAGCATAGCATAATTGTAGCCAGCGGCCATTCCAGGAGCCTGTTTTACAACGATTATATCAAGTGTCATATTCTCAGGAACAAGGAGTTGTTTTAGGTATAATATGCATTCACTGCTATACGTATCATTATTAGTACAAAATATTATGCTTATTTTTGAATAATCAAGTTCTCTATTTATAATTTTTGAATATTCATATTGCTTAATACTTTCACTTTTAAAGTTATTGTAGTCTAAATATGTTATTATTGCATTATTAGTGTATGACTGAGGAGAAAAACATATATTGGTGCAGTTTAGATTATTATCCTTTAACCACTTACTATGCAATTGTATAAAATCAGCATAAATCGGAAAATTGCTCTTAATAATATCAGAAGTTTTTTGCAATACATCACATAAGAAAGTTTCTTCAACAGAATATTTAATAAGGATTAGCAAAGCATCCGGAGAAAGCTGATATCTAGATATGAGCTCACATATATAATTCTGATATTTAAAATTAATGCCAAACCATATTCGCCTGATAGCATGTTTTACATTACAGTAAATTTCTTTAAATAAGGATATTCCTACATCATCTCTGAAAAATAGATTAGTCATTCCAGCTTCATCAACTATTGCAGAGTGAGATTGTTCCGATGCATATATCTCCAACATCATACATAAAAGCATATTACCATCTGTAAGGTTAATATTAGCAGAGAATTTATTAGTATCATATATAAATACTTTCAAAAATTCAAAGGTTATTGTATATTCTTTAAGCTTTATACGTTCAATTATAAGATGTTCAAGAGCTTTTCCAAGTTTATATGGGTCAGCATTACTATTAGAACACATATGTTCGAATTCATTATTAATGATTGCTGAATCATTTGAATTAGATGAGTCTGATATAAATATAGCAAGCTTGTATAAATAATAAGCATCTTCAATATATCCTAATTGTACAAGGCATAGAGCTTTCATAAATATAAGTTCATAGTTATTCTTATCAAGATTAATTCCGTTATTAATTAAATCAAGTGCTTTATTGTATTTAGCATTATCCATAAAAGAAGAAGCCTGAAGTATAATAGAATTAATATTATCAGAGTGGCATTCATTTTCAGTTATAGGCATATAAAATTCCTCTGTATTTCTGTTTGATAGTTAGATAAAATAATATGTAATTTTACTTAATATATTTCATATTTTTATACTATAAACTATTCTACATTCATTTACAACCAGTTTAAGAAATAAATATATCATGAGTTTAATTAATTATCATACTATGATATAATACATTATCAATACAATAACATTAAAAAGGTACTTAATAATTTATGAATCAAGATAAACAATATATGGAATATAATGAAAACTATACAGAAAATACATTAGAAAATGAACGCATATGGTATTCAAAACACAATGATGAATTAATATCATTAAGACAGTCTATTAATCTATTCTTATCATCAAATAGTATTAATTCAATATATGAGTTATGTTTATGTTTTGAAGAACCTGTTATTATAAATACTTATCAAACAGTTCCTGATATAGCTTACTGTATTATAGCTATTACTATTTCAATGGAAGAATTTAATGCTAAAATAACACATAATTCCTTTTTGCTAAACGTTCGTTCAATTGATGAGCTAATAAGTAAAATTAAAAAATATAAATTTTTGTTGCTAAATCTGGAATTTAAAACTGACGAAGAAAATTCTCTCAACATAATAACTTATGATTTAATTAACAATAATTTATCAACAATAGCACTATATTATCTAATTAAAACATCTTCTGTTAATAAAGATGCAATACTTAATAAGATTTGTAAACATCTAAATAATAATAATAAAAAGGAAGAATTATTGGATATTTATCATATGTTAAATTCTAGTCAGAGAAAGGATTAATATCAATGAATGACAAAAAATTTTGTTTTATAATGTGTTCAAATAATAAACAATATGAATATGAAAGTATGCTTTATATAAATGACTTAAAAATACCTGATGGTTACATTGTTGACCATATAATAATTCACGATGCTATCTCTATGACGTCAGGATATAACAAAGCCATGAAATCTTCTGATGCAAAATATAAAATATATTTACATCAAGATGTATTTATTCTTAATAAAAATTTCTTATTTGATTTACTTTACTATTTTTCTGATAAATCTACGGGAATGATTGGAATGGCAGGTTCTCCAAAATTTCCTAAAAATTGCACAATGTGGTATGGGTACAGAATAGGAATATTTTATTCTAATAATATATATTCATCATGTTATAATGAATTACAAAAGGTTACTGTTCCTACAAATGTAGAGGCTATTGATGGTTTTTTAATGGCTACACAATATGATCTTTCTTGGCGTGAAGACTTATTTAACGGATGGGATTTTTACGATGTATCTCAAAGCTTTGAATTTAGAAAAGCTGGATACAATATAATAATCCCTCCTTCAGATACTCCTTGGTGTTTTCACGATGATGGCATTATGAATTTAACTAATTATAATGAAAACAGAAAATTGTTCCGTGAATACTATAAAGATATGTTATAAAAATTGGAGGTTAAGATTTTATGCTTTATTTATCGCAATATAACTACAAGAATAATATATCAAAAATATCTTTGTAATATATAATTTTAAGTTAGCAATTATCATTTTAAGAGATTGTTTGATATCAGGTATTATAATAGTTAAATGACTTAAACGGGTTTGAATAATTCTCATAGAACTCCTCCTTATAGGGACAACTGCTACATAGCTTGAATGTTATATACTTTGCTAAATGTATTGCTTTTGCAGCAATCTTCAACAGTTTTAAACGGACGGTATCTATACGTTGTTTTTCGCATGCTTGCAGATAATGCCAATCGTCTAAAACAATTAAATATTTTATAAGCCAGTGCATGTATCTGAAGTCTGTTGGCATTCACAATCATTGAATTACTGCTTACCGAAGTGAAATCAAAGCCCGATAAGCTTTCTTTAATGAAATTTTCCATCAGACCTCTTTTACAATAAAACTTGATAAGGAATTCTGGCGATTCCATCATAGCAGACAAGTGGATGATACCCATTGTCCTGATAATTGAAGTTAAAGTTACCTCCTTCCTAGCTGCTATAGATATTAAGAAGAGTGGAATCTAAATCAAGGATGATGGCTTCAGGTAACTGAATGCGGTAAATCTTTTTTCTAAGCATTCGGTTTATCGTATAAAACTGATTCTGGGAATCTTCGTCCATGTGATTATGAAATCTTGAAATTGTTGGCTGCGATGCTAAAGCCTCCTTATTTAGCACGGCTTTAAATACAGGCTCATTTGTAAGTTCATCTCAAGCATTATCTCCAAAGTAACCTGTAATGATCATATATATCAACTGAAGGAGATTCTCCTTGTCAGTGTGATATCTGAATAATGCAGAATCATTGGTCTTGAATGATTGACATAAAAGTCTGTCAATACCAATCTTGCTTATGAATTCTTTTATAAGAAGCAGACCTGCATTGGAGGATAAATCACCTCCATTAAAAAAATTAGTTTTAATTTGTCTATTGCTTTTAAGTAATAATGTGTTTAAAATATTCATAAAGAGCTCCTTTTTGTGATTGTTAAGACTTTGGACACCTTAATTTTACCACAAATGGATGCTCTTTTTTAATTCACTTTATAGGTGAAAAGTAATATTTGATTAAAATACTGTAATTATGTTGTTTTTAGCTACTTTCATGACGTAGTCGTAAATAATCTAGGTTAATCTATTTTTTCAGCAAGAGTGACATATTGAAATGCTTCATATAATTGTCTGTTTTTATGTGTTGATATGCATACAAGATTATCAATGAATGAGTCTAATTCATCATTAAGTTTAGTAGTTGAAAATACAGGAATACATTTGATAACCTTAAAGTTATTTTCATTATATAATTTGATTATTTCATTGTATGTAAAAAAATGTATGTGTGTTCTGTCAAGAATACCAGTATCACTATATGGAAAATCACCATTGATTAAAAGATACATAGCTGAATAATGCATTAAGTTGGGAATACTACTGATGATTTTTCCATGTTTTTTTAATATTTTTCTACAATTGTTAATTATTTTTGATGGATTGTGTAAGTGTTCTAATACGTCTCCAAATATAATGTAATCAAAAAGAATACCATCCCATAAATCTATATTGTCCTCGATATCTGCTATTTTTATGTTCGCAATATGAGAGGCTATTTTTGCAGTAGATGCATTAATTTCAATACCAAACAAATTAGAATTAGGATATAAGTTTTTGATTTCAAGCAGGGTAGAACCTGTATCGCAACCTATTTCTAATATGTTGAGTGTTTTTTGATAGTCAGTTTCTATACAATTAATTAAATTATAATTAGGGTTAGTATTTAAATAGTTAGTGTGCCATTTATTTTTTATATTTTCGTGATCGGAGTCATTTCCATAATTATCATAATAGTAGTTGCTATAAGGTGTAATTAAGTATTGATAAGCATTGTTAACCGTGTATGTAAAATTGTCATTTAAGATGTTCTGTATAAAAAAGTCGCTATATACAGCCTCTGATGATATTAAATTATTATCAAATAGCTGACTGGTATTAATTAGTTTTTTGCTTATAAGAACTGTATTATCAAGTGGTTTAATAATCTTGGATAAAGAAATATCATCGTGTTGATGCGATGAACTATAAGTTATTGCATCAGATAATGAGCTAATATTGTTATAACCATTATATAGTGTTAAAGGTGTAACTGCATATATTTTTTTATTAATATCAAGAGCATTTCTTAGTGTATTAATAGCAGATGGCATAAGTATACATTCAGGTTGAATTACCAGTATATCAGTATCTAATACAAATTCTGATATACATAAATTTAAAATGGAAGAAAAGTTTTCAATATGTTCATCACATATTATATAATTAAATTTATTCTGCGCTTTAAGAAAGCTATCAAGACCGTCAGATGAATAATTATCGACTATAATGATAGAATCAGATGAAATATTATTCAATGTATTTAATAAATTTATCTGGTTAACAATAAGGTCTTTTTGATTGTGTGCAACTAATATTATTGAAATATTTTCCATGTATAATCCTCATTTCCGTGTGTTTTATATAGTTTGTTATTTGTTTGGTAATAGCTGTATATGTTAATAAAAATAATACATATTAAAATATAATAAAGTATAACATATATAAATCAAATAATATATGAAATAAACAAAATATATTTGCTAACACTAAAGCCTTTAGAGTATAATATTCTAAAGGCTTTACTATTAGTTAGGTGGAATAGAATATATTTATATAATGTTAATGGAAAGGATTTATTTAATGTATTTAAAGAAAATAAAGCTTCATAATTTTAGATGCTATGAAAAAGCTGATATTGATTTTCATAAGCAGTTGACTGTTATTGTGGGAAAGAATGGTTCGGGTAAAACAAGTATATTAGAGGCAACAGCTATTGCACTTGGAACATGGTTTGCAGGTTTTAATAATATTGTTGGGAAAAGTATTAATAAAACAACGGATCCATTAAGAAAAGCTTATATTATAGGAACTACTGATGATGTTCAGCAGCAATTTCCAGTGGAAATCGAAGCCAGTGCAAGAATTAAAGAGTCAGATGCGGAAGATATTAATTGGAAACGTACAGTTAATACACCAACAGGTACTATGACAACAAAAGAGGCTAAAGAACTGATAGATTATGCATGTGAATATCAAAAGGCAATAAGTGATGGAAATACAAACATTCAATTACCAATAATAGCATATTATGGAACGGGAAGATTATGGGATTATCATAGACAGAAAAAAGTGGATATATTTAAAGTGAGTTCTAGGACAAATGGATATATTGATAGTCTTGATGGAACAGCTAATGTTAAGCTTATGATGGGATGGTTCCTTAATAAAACTATTAATAAATATCAGCGACAGGAGGAAAATATAAAAGAAAATCCTGAACTTGATACAGTATATTTGGCTATGGAAAAATGTCTTAGTATGTTATCTGGCTATTCGTCTGTAAAAATCAGATATAGTATGAATACACAGGAATTGGATGTGTATTATTCTGAATCTGATGGACAAAGAATGAGAATACCACTCAGCCAGCTTAGTGATGGATATAAAGGAGCTATTAGTCTTGTAGCAGATATAGCGTATAGAATGGCAACATTGAATCCACAGTTAGGAATGGATATTCTTGAAAAGGGGGATGGAGTCGTGCTTATAGATGAAGTTGATTTGCATCTTCATCCAGCGTGGCAGCAGAAAGTGTTGAATAATCTGACAGATATATTTCCTAATGTGCAGTTTATAGTTACTACACATGCACCATCTGTTATTAATTCTGTCAAGAAAGAAAATATACGTATGTTGAGTGATGGTGAAGTAGTAGAGACTGACAATCAGGTATATGGTAAGGATATTAATTCTGTATTGAAGGAAATAATGCAGGTTGATGAAAGACCAGAAAATTTTATAATGCTATTTGATGAATTTTATAAAAAACTTAGTGAAAATAAATATTTAGAGGCTGAAAAAATATTAGATAAGCTGGAACAGATGAGAGGAAGCCATGATCCTGAGATAGCAAGATGCAGGGTTAAGTTAAAACTGGAGAATATTCGGAGAAAATCATGATAAAAATAGTAAAGGGAGACGAGCCGGAAGAATTAAAAAGATTAAGAGAAACGGCAGAAAATCAAGGATTAAATCCTAAAGAGGCATATGAATTATTAAATGCAGATAGAAGATTAAAGAAAAAGATTAAGAGAGCATTAGTGAAGGAACAAGGAGGTTTGTGTGCATATTGTATGTGTAGAATACCAAGAGATGATGTTGAAGTTGGCATAGCACCTATTACAATAGAGCATTATATACCGAGAAACCCAGAAGATGGAAGAGATGTAGGACAGGGATTAGATTATAATAATTTATTAGCCGTATGTAATGGAAATAGAGCAGCAAAAAGATCTAGAAATGAAAATGATTTAACTTGTGATGCACATAGAAAAAATACGGAATTTATAAAGGTAAATCCCTGTGTTCAAGAAACATTGAATACTATATTTTATTTCTTGGATGGGAAAATAGATGCCACAGATGCTGATGTAAAGAAAGATTTAACAGAAACATTAAATCTGAATTGTACAACAGCTCCATTAATTAAGGAAAGAAAAGCTGTATTGGATGAGCTGATAGATGAACTGAGCGTATTAGAATTAGATGAATTGGTTTTGTACTGTGATAAAATATTAGAAAATTTGAAAAATGAACAGGATGTAAAAACACCATATGTGGGTATATTATTATGGTATCTTAAATCGATAGTAGAATATAATTAATACTATTAAAATATGGTCTTTTTTTGCATTTTATAGTCTTTTTTTGCAAACGTTATTGTTATAAATTTAGGTTAGTGATACATTATATCTAACATAACATATGTTATGACATTTTAGGACATGTTAGAACACCATAAGTTAGTGTATAATTAAAAGCAGTAAAAGATATGATTATCATATTAAATATTAAGTGATATGAGGTAAGTAAGGTTGAAGATAGCCGTATGTGATGATGAAAAAGTTGCTGCTGAATATATTGGTGGAGTGCTGGAGGCTTATTTTAAAGATAAAACATTGGAATATAGTGTTGAATTATACAATTCAGGTGAAGCCATGATGACACTTCAGGATGAGATACTGACTTATGATGTTGTGTTTTTAGATGTCGATATGCCAGATGCAGATGGTTTTGAAGTTGCTGGCTGGATAAGAATGTTTTCAGACAAAATAATTATAGCGTTCATAACAGCTATGATTAGTTACTCCTTAAAAGGATATAATTATAATGCGATAAGGTATATACCGAAAAATACTAATCAGCTGGAACAATCAATATATGAATGCATGGATGCAGTCTTATACAGGATGAATTATTTTGATGCAGACAGGAAAGTATTCGTATGCAATCAGCAGAAAAAAGAGATTATACTTAATAATGTTATGTACATAGAAAGCAGCGCGCATAAAGTCAAGTTCCACATAGTGGGAAAAGAGATGAATAACTATATTATTAACGATAAGCTTAATAATATAGAAAAGGAATTAGGTGACTATAATTATTTTATAAGGGTACATCAGAGCTATATAGTTAACATGATGTATGTTAGGAAAATCAGCAGTTATCATATGTTGCTGGATAATGGTGTCGACATTGGAGTGCCTAAGGCAAGGTATAAGGAAGTAAAGAAAGCAATATTAGAGTTTAAAGCTAAGTTATAAGTTAATGGAGGTAAAAAATGAGTGATTTAAAGGTAAATGTACTTAAAACAGTGAATAAGGCAACTAAGAAAATGGTCGAGAGAAAAAATCAAACATGGCCACCAGAATGTACTGCTATTTTGCACCAGCCTAAAAGACCAAGTGTAAAAAATAAGTAGTAGTATAGTGCGGAGTAGCTGAATGCTTGAATATATTACTGATGTAACAGTTTTAATTATTGAAATTGTATGTTATTTTACTTTTTTTGATATATTTGCAGTAAAGAGAAATCGGAATAAGATTGAGGTAATATTATCAATAATTATATTGATGTTATCATCAAGATTATGCGTACATTTTTTGAAAAAATATACAATTATTAAAATGCTGTTAATGGTTCTCATAATTATATTGGCAATGTGGTTTTTATACGAAATCAGTCTTGTAAAAACGCTAATACTAGTGTTTTTTGTTCAAAGTATAGTGACAATAACCGATTATATAGTAATTATGATATTAGCAAAAATTTATGGAGATATAACCACATTAGGAGGTGCTTCAAGTTTAATTGGAAGGCTTATTCTTATTCTAAGCAGGTTAATACTATTTGCGATACTTATTGTTATAAGCAGGATTAGTTCTAAGAAAAGGAACAATGTTACTGCTGATATGAGTAATAAAGAGTGGATTCAATTCCTGATATTTCCTATATTTACGATATGTGCAGTTATGCTTATGGTGAATTCGGTAATGAAATCGTATCATAGTGATATAGTTCCTGTTTATTATATTATAGCTATTGGGCTTATTGTTCTTAATCTTGTTGTGTTCCATCTTATCAGTGAAATTCTTGAGCATTCCCGTAAGATGAAGGAGGCACAGATTTTAAGGCAGCAGTCTATAGGTCAGGTTGAACTGTATAATTCTATGCGTGAGAATTATAATATACAAAGACAAAGAACACATGAGTACAAAAATCAGATTGTATGTATGGATATGCTTATGAAGAAAAAAGATTACAGTAAGCTTGAAGACTACATAGGTAATATATCAGACAAACTGGATGCGCAGTTAGACATGGTTGATACAAACAATGATGTCGTAAATGCAATTCTTAATGCAAAGTATTACGAAGCTATAAAGAATGATGTTTTATTTGTGCTTAAGATAAATGACTTGTCGGATATTAAGGTATCAGATGAGGATATTGTTACTATATTGTCTAATCTTCTTGATAATGCAATAGAGGCAGCAAAACAGTGTGACGTAGGGAAAAGGACAGTAAAGATAAAGCTGTTAAGTGAGGATGATGTGCTTAGTATAGCGGTAACTAATGCATATAAAACGGAACCTATGCTCACTGAAGATGGATATATACGAACAACTAAGAATAATAAGGAAGAGCATGGATGGGGGATACGAAATATAGTCGCAACGTTGGAAAAATATGATGCAGAATATATTATTGATTATAAAAATGGAGAGTTTGTATTTTCAATAATGATGTAGGTGGGTAAAAACCAGATGTGTGAGGGCATCTGGTTTTTTGCCATGTATGAATAAGACAATAATTAAATAATAAATATAGAAAAGTCTGATATTGTTTTAATTAGATAAATTATAAAAGCCCGCACATCTCAAATATTTCTTCAAGCCGTATCCTGTAATTATGGAACTGCTGCACTTTTTTGTGTCCATTTTCTGCGATTGTCATTCTTTCGTCATCGTGCTTTAAGTAGTAATCACATTTGTTTATAAGGTCATCCTTAGATTCAAAGTAAACATAGTCAACATCAGGTGTAAAGTGGTTGAGAAAGTCCGCTTGGAAGTTAGTCATAAGGAAACCGCCAGCCCCCATAATATCCATACAGCGCAGAGGAATACCATTTTTGATGCTTCTAAGTGTTATATTGAGATTGATTTTGCTGCATTTGAATACATATGGCATATTGTCATAGAAGTCAATAGCGCCCTGATTGATGACGTGTGGCATATCAGGTGTTTTATTGTGTGTATATAACTTAGTTGTAAAATGTTCTGATACCGCCGATAGTAGTGCGGTACGCTCATTTTGAGCTACTTTCCTTGCAAGGAAATAATTGGCATATGTATATGCAGGAGTTTCTATGCCATCTGCGTTGGGGGTGTATGGTTCAACACGCATAAGCTCCCCAAGAATTCTGTTTGTATCAGGTGTGCCTGAGAGCATATCCTCAAGAAAGTTCATTCCATATACATTCTGCTGTGCAGCTATTATGGCGTCAAGGTAGCCCCTTGCCCATGGTGCAAGCTTGTCGTATATTCTGTCGTAGAAGTTTCCCTTTTCATTATACATTGAGCCGACAAATGATATGTCACTGTCAAATACATGATGAATATTTTCGTTAAGTGTCAGTTTGTCAAGTCTGTCAGTATTGGCAGCAAGCGGCATATAGTAGACTGTGTCAATTCCTCCATTTTTAAGTTCGAGATATTGTGCGCTGTCGAACAGGAAAATGTGATTGCAGGGGTTGGTAATTGTGTATGAGTAAAGAGTCATAAGCGGGCTGTCATATACCCAAGCAATATAAGGAATATTATGTCGGTTGCAGCATTTGGATACAACAACACTGTAATTAAATGTAAATACAGCATCATAGTTACATTTGCTAATAGCCTTATCAAATAACTGGTCAAATTCATCGCTGGTTCGTTCTAATATAAGTGGAGTTGATATAACTGTAAGCTTGTGTCCCATAGTGAGAAGTATCTCTTTTAAGTCTTCAACCCCAAAGTGTTTGTTCTCAAATTCAAGAATGTTCATATGTTTATGTGGTATTCCTTTCTGCTTATAGTATTATTATAAAATGTTAAATATATTTAATGATTTTAATATTGTTATACTGCACTCATAAATGTATGGTTAAAATATCCATTGTCAATAATATCCGGCTATTTTAGATATTATAATTTACTTAGAATAAACTTCATACTATAAATGAGCAAATACAGAAAATGCACAAAAATAATCTGCTTTTGTTTGTATCTCAGATACATTTTAAAAGATTATGAAAAATCTGTTTTTCTGACATGGACATAATTGTGCAATATTTTAAATTTGCTCATTTATAACTTCATATCTTGTATGACAGATTAATAAATATACAAAGAAATTGCAGTTATATTTTTAAAATGGATTGCAGACGTAATATTAATTATAGCAAATAAGTATATTAAAAATTGTAATGAAATTCACATTACTTCACAGCTGGAAACGCCATATCTATCATCTGGATAAGCCGTGTATCATATGTATGAAATTTTTTTACCGTTTCATATCCGTGGGCGGCAATTTCCATTCGTTCGTCATCATGCTTTAAGTAATAGTCACATTTGTACTTAAGGTCTTCCATACTTTCATAGGCGACAAGGTCTTTTCCTAATTCAAAGAATTCGGGAAGTTCAGCCTGATAGTTGGTTATGAGAAAACCACCGCAGCCGAGCACGTCAAATATACGTAGTGAAAGTCCAGAGCGGATGGACTTTGCGGTAATATTCAGGTTGATTTTGCTGTTGTTAAATATAATAGGCATTTCTTCAAGTGATTTTGCAAAGCCTCTGTTGTGTATGTGAGGCATGGAAGAAGTGTCGCTTCCGGTATATATATCAACATTGAAAAAATCGGACAACATTTTAAGTATTCTTAACCTTTCCTGTTCGGCAACTTTGACACTTATATAATGTTGTGCAACAAGTGCCCTGTTGTTGCAGCGGGAATCTTCTGGAAATACATATGTGCCAAGATTTTCTTTTAGAAATCTATCGGCGAATTCATCGGATATGACATCTTCTATGAAGTTGTAACCATATATTTTAAGCTGTGCTTCGATAAGTCCATTGACGTATCCAGTGTCATATTCGTTGAGTTTTATTTTGTTGAAGTCGCATTTTTCCTGATAAGTTGAACCGATAAATGATATGTCGCTTTGAAAGTGCTTACGTTCACTGGCAGTTGCTTCATTTATAACTTTATCTGTTCGTGTAACATTGGTTGCAAGAGGAACGTGAAAAACATGTCCCGGATTGTAAGGCGCGAATTCCTTATAAAGCAGTTTGTCAAAAAGAAATACACGGTTGCAAGGGTTTGACAGTGATTTTGAATATAATTCAAGAACAGGGCTGTCAACGATAAGGCTTATATAAACAATTCTTGCAATGTTACACACATCTGAAAGCCATGGAAAGAAATTGATGGAAAATACAAATGAATAGCCGCCATCTAAAATGTCTTTGGAAGTATGAGCTACACATTCGGATGGTGTGAGATTTTTGTTGAACATTTCCATACACTCTTCGTGGACTTCAAGCCCCAGTCTTTTAAAGGAATCTATTACGTCAGGCTCACAGATACTGCCGTAACGGTATATGTATATTTTCATATGAATAATTGAAACTGACATGTTAAACATAAACTATACAATATAGAACTGCTGTAAATATGCTGTGTTTATATATTGGATACATATATAAATATGTCTGCTGCGTCAGCTTCATCTCCTTTCCAATTCTGTCATAAATAGGTGTTTGCGAAGTTCTACAGGTCGTGTGAATTCTAATTCCTTTAAGCTTATATTTTGCAATTCTCTTCACTGAAATAGAAACTGTTATATCTATTTTGCCTGAATTCAAAGCCTAAAATATCAAGGGGGGTGGCTTATTTTTATACAAAATATATAAATTGTGTTCAATACATTTCGCAATTACCTATCTGTCATAAGTAATATAATGTAAGTGCTGAAAAACACTTTTAATACCTATATCATAATATAAATGTATTCATATTATAAAGCAATATTTTATGCTATAGTTAATCAAATTCGTATGTAAGAAGTATGAAATGTATTGTAGACTATAAATAAGCAAATAAAGAAAAATGCACAAAAGTAAGTTTTTATTGTTTGTGTATGTGATAAATTTCAATAAATCACGAGAAATATGTCTTTTGATGTGGACATAATTGTACAGTATTTTGAATTTGCTCATTTATAGTTGTAAATAAAATAGTGCAGAATTTAAGTCGGTGTTATAAGGTAAATCCTAAGAAATCAATAGGGTTGCAATAGTGACATAACAATAAATATATTATAAGATATAGATATTGCTAATATGATTTATACTATAAATGAGTATATTTAAAATATTGCACAAGTATGTCAATGTTAGAAAAACAGATTTTTCATAATATATTGAAATGTATCTGAGATACAGACAAAAACAAATTATTTTTGTGCTTTTTCTTTATTTGCTCATTTATAGATTGAAAATACATTTTTATAATAATAACAATTACAGAGGGTAACATATGCGTATATTATTTTTTCAGTGGTTTGCATTTATGCAAAAGGGTATAGAGAATGCATTAAAAAAGATGAATGTGAGTTATGATGTTTTCTACTATGATATGAAGGATTGGGATAACGATGAGGTGCTGGTTAAGAAGCTGACAGACTATCTTAATAACAGTAGTACAGGATACGATTGTATATTTTCAGTGAATTTTATTCCTATGATATCCGATGTGTGCGACAGATTAAGACACGAAAAAAGTGGTATAGAGGAAAGCGGACTTAATGAAGTCGATGGAATGAAAAACTGTGAAGATGGTACAGGGAATGTTTCGGCATTATCAGAGAAGGATGTCAGCAAATGTATGGAAGGCAGTAAAGATGGTACAGTGAGCGTTGCATCATTATCAGAGAAAGATGTCAGCAAATGTATAGAAAGCGGTAAGAATAGTGCAAAATGGAAGAAACAGCTCAAGTATATATCATGGGTATATGACTGTCCGGTTAATATAAGACGTACAGATACACTTAAAAATGAGTGTAATACAATATATTTCTTTGACAGAATTCAGGCAGAAGGATATAAGAAACAGGGTGTCATTGGAGCAAGGCATATGCCACTTGCTGTAGATACAGATGTTTTTGAAGAAACTATCAGGATGTATAATGATGGAAATATATCAGGAGATGGTCTTGGTAAGAAACTTTCAGGTTCTTCATATGACTGTGACGTGGCACTGGTTGGTAAGCTTTATAAGTCCGATTACCAGTATATAAGCCGGTATCAGGATGATTATACAAGAGGATATCTGGAGGGGATAGTAGCAACTCAGGAGAAGCTTTATGGTGGTTATGTTATTGATGACTGTGTAAATGCTTCAATAATACAGCGTATTAATGAGAATTTTGCAAAGGCATCTGGTGGAAAGTATTCGGTTATCAAGCCAGAGGTTACTTATGCTATGGCAACGGAGGTCACAGGCAGGGAACGTTACAAGATACTTGCTCTTTTACAGAACAGATGCAGGGTTAATCTGTATTCGACTGAAGGTGATGGAAGACTTAAAGGGATTAATCATTGCGGACCTGTGGATTATTACAAACAGATGCCGTCAGCATTTCATAATGCAAAGATTAATCTTAATATATCTCTCAAAGTGATACAGTCAGGAATTCCGTTGAGAGTGTTTGATGTCCTTGGGTGCGGAGGTTTTCTTATAACTAACTATCAGCATGAGATAGCAGAGTGCTTTGAGAATGGCAGGGAGCTTGTGATATATGAAGATATTCCAGACCTTATTGTAAAGGTGAATTATTATCTGACACACGAGAATGAAAGATTAAGAATTGCACGGAATGGATATGAAAAGGTGAAAAGTGAGTATACATTTGAAAAAAGAATGAAGAGTATTCTTAGTGATATTTTATGATGATATGGGCAAAATATTTTTGAACCTCACATTTCTATAATGGAATATTATAATTAGGCTTGTATAAAATCAATTATTAACTTACAATAATGCTAGTTTATAAAAACAGAGATGACATTATAGGATGTATTTTATCATAAGAGGAGGTAAGGTGTACAGAGTATGGAAAAGCTTAATTCATTTTATAAAATGCTTAAAGATAATGCAGAGAAGTATCCAGATAAGGAAGCAATCGTGTATGATACGATGACGATAACTTATAGTAAACTTTTTGAGGATGTATGCAGGAAGGCGCTTCATCTTATGAGGTTTGAGGGCAGCAGGATTGCCTTATATGGTCCGGCTTCTTACAGATGGATAGTTAATATGTTTGGTACAATTCTTGCGGGTAAGGATGTTATGCTTGTCGACTTTTTCCTTCCACAGAACACAAGAAATGCTATTCTTGAAAAGGTTGGCGTTGACTACGTGCTCACATCCACAAACCAGTATATTCTTGCAAATAGTGATGCGATTATGATACCGGATGCTGAGAAGGATGATGTTGATGGTCTTGTATATGAGGCTGACAGCGTTAATGAGGGCAATATTCTTATGCTTACAGCAGTTCCACAAGAGTGCGATAAGGCGGTTGTGCTGACTGTTGCCAATATTCTTAATACTGTAAATGAGCTTAATGAGTACTGCATATGTGAACCGGATGATAAGGTGCTTGCACAGATTGCGCTTCATCATATATTTGGATATATATACAGCCTTATACTTCCACTCCACAATGGTGCGTGCGTGTGCATAGGAAGAGGCTTAAGACATATAGATGCGGACACATATTATTATAATCCTACTATTCTTCCGGGCTCACCTTCGATGGTTGATTACTTAAAGAGGATAAAGGCATTTAACAGCCAGTTAAAAACTATTATTATTGGTGGTGCAAGTTGTCCGTTCAGACTGTTTGAGGCTCTTAAGGACAGGGACTTAAAGGTATATAATGTCTATGGAATGACGGAGACATCAGGCTGTATAGGTATAAATGATACGATGGATGGAACATACAGGCTTTTTGATGAATCACGAGTTACAATAGCTCCAGATGGAGAAATTCTTATCAGCGGAGACTGTGTTATGAAGGGTTATGATAAGGATGAGGAATATACAAAGCGTGTTGTAAGGGATGGAAAGTATCACACAGGCGACCTTGGAAGAATTAATGAAAGGGGATGTCTGGTGCTTCTCCTTCGTAATCCTGAGATTATTCTTCTTCCTACAGGAGAGAAGATAAGCCGTACAGTTACTATAAGGGAGATTACAGCGCTTGACGGAGTGGCAGAAAGTTATGTTACACTTCACGATGACAAGCTTACAGCGATAATAGTTCCTATTGATAAGGAAGCAAGGGAAGACAGATTTGTAAGACTTATCAACAGATATAATGAAAGAAAAGGCTTCAGATGGGAAATCCAGAAGATAAAGTTTGTAAGGGAGCCGCTTCCAAGACTTGCCAATGGTGATATAGATACAGAAGCAATAGATGACCTGCTTGAAGACAAATGACATGCGAATGTAGAAAAGATAAAATTATATTAAAAATAAAAGCATAAAGAAAAGAAGCTGTAACCGTTATACAATGTACAACAAGAACAGGGGTTAAGTATATGTGCGATGTACCGATATACTTATTATAGGCTATTAGTCAGATGGTGCAGGCAGCATGGCTGTGTCTGCATTTTCTGAATTATATTACAAAGTTTACAGGATGAGAGGTAATTATCATGGAGGATATGAAAAAGCAGCAGTTAGAAGTATTAGAAGAGGCTAAGGATTATTGCCAGAAGGTACTTCATTGCATAGATACTGTTATTCCAGAGCTTAAGGGAGATAAGAAGGATGATACTGATGAGTATCTCAGAATGACAGTTGATGCTGTTAACAATACATTAGAGATGTATAACGCAACACGTTCACTTGTTCAGGAACATTCTGATATAGATGAGGCAGAGATTAATGCGGCTGTAAGTACACTTGGTACAGCACTTAAGAGTGGTGTAGATGATGCCAAGGCAGATGCGCTTGATGGTATGAAGAAGTTCATACAGGCTTATGGTGAGGCAGCTAAGAATATCACTGCTGCGTAACTATGTATGTAATGATGGTTTATGTTTGTCTTTTGTGTCTTTTTATTCCGTTTTATGTATTAGGCGGTGCTAAAAGTCAAAAGTCTTTTGAGCATTACATAATAATATGATAATAACCAAAAAGGCTTGGTGCTTTACTGTGATTGGTAAAGTGCCAGGCCTTTTTTATTATCAATTAAATATATCCATTAAACATCATTCCTGTATAAGCTGAAAGGTTATACGGGTCATTATATGTACGTGTAGGGTTCTTGTAAGCAATAATCTTGTTATTTACATAATCCATAGGATTAAGTGCTATATTTTCTGCCTTTGTTTTGATAGAATCCTTGAAGGAATTAAGACTTTCAAAGATACTGCTTAACTGATTGCTCTCGGCAGCTTTGCTTATTACTTCCCTGTTCGTGCTTATAGTTCCGTCTTTGTTAAGTGTAAGTCCGTTGTTCTCAAGCTGGTTCTTGTGAGAGCGTGCTATCGCGGTTATTTCCTTATATAAACGCTCTGTTCCCTGAAACTTGCTGTTATCCTTATCGCCAGCCACTGATATAAGGTTATTATATCCTGACACAAGTTCGCTGATACTTTCGGCTATTGAGTCGGCATCCGCTTTAAGGCTTATAGTCACCGGCTTGTCGGTAGTATCAGAAAGCTCAAGTGCATATGACTTATTGATAGTAATAGAGTTGCTCATTGAAGCTCGTTCTTCATCATTCACATCAAATATGGCATTGGATGGGTACTGTGAAACTCTGTCCAATCCAAGAGTATTAATGAGTGAAGCATTTCTTGCGACAAAAGCGTTATTATCAATGCTTTTAGTATCACTCAAATAACTGTCGTCAGATGAGTTGTTGTTAGATAAGCTGCTTGGCTCAATCTTAAATATAACAGGTTCTGAACCGCTGATACCGGTCGCTTCTGACTCTATGTTAATAGCTGTATTGCCAAGATTATCTTCCTTAATGTTGGCAGTAAGTCCGATATTGGAACGGTTGATAAGCCTTGCAAGCTTGTTCTGTATGTTGTTGACAGTTTCATTATTCTCTACAGCAAACTGGAACTCATAAGTTACATTATTAATAGACAGGTCGAAAGAATAATCGCCCAGCTGTATCATCTTAGAACGAGGCTGTAAGTAATTACCTGTATTAATCTGTGTTGAAGCTAACTGCTTAACATCAATGTCAAATGTCTCATCATCGGCAGCAAGACTTGAATCACCAATATAACTTGCAGATACAACATCCGGGTCGCTTGAAACGGCTGACTTCTTAAATGTCATCTCGCCGCTTGAGCTGTCAGATAAATCCTGTGTTATATTCTCGAGGGCACGCGCATTTTCTTTTAAATCAATGGCATACTTCTGCGCAGCACTTGATAAGTCAAGCTTGTATACAGGAGTCTGGCTGTTAATCTTGACTACCTTGCTGTATGTGTTTTTAAGCTGTGATTTGGTATGGGTATCATACTTTGAATTCGTTCTATGTCCGTACTGGGACAGGTAGTAGCTATATACACTACTGATCATAACAGTCACCTCCTTGTCTGTATAATCAATCTGTACAATTATCTATTGTAGGTATGTGAAGTGCATCACATAATATTTATCGGCATATGCAAGACAGCGCATAATAACAGGAAGTCCATTTCCTGAAATGATATGTGAGCCAAATATATATCAATAATACATCGTGTCCAATAAATGTCTATTCTTATTTTATAAGTATAATGTTGATTTTGCAATCCCTTTATGCTGAAATTTTATAACAAAAATTTGTTGAAGTAATACATAAGAATTGGTTATATTTATGTATTAATGTAAGGGTTACAAAGTCATGCGTGTCTGTGCGATAAGACTTTTGAACTTGTGAACCTTACATCTATTATGATATGAGGGTCAAAAGGTATTTTGCCCTCATTTATGATTAATCAGATTACTCCATGCTCCGCATTCCCGTAATCTGACTCCACCTCGAAATCCGCTAATTTACTAGCTTCGCATAGTAAATTGCTACTTTCTCGGTGTAGTGCAGGTCACTAAGGTATACATCGAATTGCATGCAAGCATGCATCGATGATACCTTTTGACCCTTTAATCATATTATAAAAAGAAATAAAAGTTATAAAATTAATAATAAATGGGTTGACGAAATGTCTTCATATGTGATATATTAGGCTGGCTATGGAAGCGGTCTTTTTTTTATGCCCTGATTTGACCCAACAGTTCAGAGTGTAGGAAAAAACCAATTGGTGTTAATAACACCTGCAAAATAAATAATTGGAGGTGGAAGTTGTGCGAGTAAAGATAACATTGGCATGTACAGAGTGTAAACAGCGCAATTACAACATGACTAAGGAAAAGAAAGCCCATCCAGACAGAATGGAAACTAAGAAGTATTGCAAGTTCTGTAAGTCACACACATTACACAAGGAAACAAAGTAATTAGTATCAGTGAGGTATTAAGATGAGTGAAGCTGTTAAGACAAAGAAACAGAAAAAGAGCTGGTTCAAGGGACTTAAGGCAGAGTTTTCTAAGATCATTTGGCCAGACCAGAAATCACTTACTAAGGAAACCATCGCTGTATTGGTTGTATCCGTATTATTAGGTGTAATTATTTCAGTTGTGGACTTGATTGTTCGCTTTGGAATTGAATTCATTGTAAAGTAAGGAAAAGGTGATCAGATGGACGAAGCAAAATGGTATGTGGCTCATACTTATTCTGGCTATGAGAATAATGTAAGGGTTAATATCTTAAAGACAGTTGAGAACAGAAATCTTCAGGACCAGATCTTTGATGTGCTTGTTCCCGTTGAAACAGTAGTTGAAGTTAATAACGGCAAGCCAAAGACGGTTGAGAGAAAGATATTCCCGGGTTATGTCTTTGTAAAGATGGTTATGAACGATGACAGCTGGTATGTTGTCAGAAATACCAGAGGTGTAACGGGGTTCGTTGGTCCTGGATCAAAGCCAGTGCCATTATCTCCAGCTGAGGTAAGATCATTCGGCATCGATGATGAGAATGGTTCAGTTGAAGAAACTAAGCCAGTAGTAGAATTTGCTGGTAAGGTTGGTGATCAGATACAGATTCTTTCAGGAGCATGGGAGAATACAGTTGGTCAGATCACAAGCATTAATGAGGGCAAGCAGTGTGTCACTATTAATGTTGAAATGTTCGGCCGTGAAACACCGGTCGAAGTTGACTTCACAGATGTGAAGGTACTGTAATCAAGGTAATGTATTTCCGTTACCTGTGGGAGGCTTAATAGCCGCCATAAACCACATTTATAATTAGGAGGTGCCACAATGGCAAAGAAAGTAACAGGTTATATTAAATTACAGATTCCTGCCGGCAAGGCTACACCAGCTCCACCAGTTGGTCCAGCACTTGGTCAGCATGGTGTTAACATTGTAGAATTTACAAAGCAGTTTAATGCAAAGACAGCAGATCAGGGTGACTTAATCATCCCTGTAGTTATTACAGTTTATGCTGATAGAAGCTTCAGCTTCATCACAAAGACTCCACCTGCTGCAGTTCTTCTTAAGAAGGCTTGCAACATTAAGTCAGGTTCAGGTGTTCCTAACAAGACTAAGGTTGCTACAATCAAGAGAGCTGAAGTTCAGAAGATTGCTGAACTTAAGATGCCAGATCTTAATGCAGCTTCTATCGAAGCAGCTACATCTATGATCGAAGGTACTGCTAAGAGTATGGGTATTGTTGTAGAAGACTAGTTCTTACGTATCCATAAAGACTGTAATTGATTTTATATTAATTACTTTCATTCATTGATTATTAAAGATTTCATAGAAGAACATGCGGAAGATTAATCCTATGATTATCCGGGATTGTTCAATATGTGGGAGGAAAGATAGAATCCTTCCGATAATACCACTAGGAGGTTTATAATGAAAAGAGGAAAGAAATACTTAGAGGCAGCCAAGAATATTGACCGCCAGACATTATATGAAGCAGCTGAAGCAGTTTCTTTAGTAAAGAAGAGCGCAGTTGCAAAGTTCGATGAGACTATCGAAGCTCATATCAGAACAGGTTGTGATGGACGTCACGCTGAGCAGCAGATCAGAGGTGCTGTTGTTCTTCCACACGGAACAGGTAAGACTGTTAAGGTTTTAGTATTTGCTAAGGGCGCTAAGGCTGATGAAGCTGAAGCAGCTGGTGCAGATTTCGTTGGTGGCGAGGAACTTATTCCTAGAATCCAGAACGATAACTGGTTTGATTTCGATGTAGTTGTTGCTACACCTGATATGATGGGCGTTGTTGGTCGTCTCGGACGTGTACTCGGACCTAAGGGCTTAATGCCAAACCCTAAGGCTGGTACAGTTACTATGGACGTAACAAAAGCTGTTAATGATATTAAGGCTGGTAAGATCGAGTACAGACTTGATAAGACTAATATCATTCACGTGCCAATTGGTAAGGCTTCATTCACAGAGGAGCAGTTATCAGACAACTTCCAGGCTATTATGGATGCAATCGTTAAGGCTAAGCCATCTTCACTTAAGGGTCAGTATTTAAAGAGTGTTGTTCTTACAGCAACTATGGGTCCTGGTGTTAAGGTTAGCACAGCTAAGTATGTTGGCTAATATTTTTGTTGTGGGTTGAATAGACTGATATTTAAGTTCGGCATTTTGATGCTGTAATAAATGTTGGTTAAACAGAATTTTATTTTTCAACATATTTTGTGAAAAACGGTTGACAACCTATATATTATGATAGTATACTATCAGTTGTGTGTGGCTTTTCACACATGAAGTGAAAGTGATATTTCACATTTTGCCTAAGACAGCAGGTCCCGAAAGGGTTAAAGGTAATACGCCTACCGAGGACAGACTTATATTTTAAGGTGTGCCGGTTGAAAGCGCAAGCTAATGACTATGTTACATTTTAAGATATGTTTATCAGTTTATTCAGTCCTTCTGTCGTAGCGGCAGGAGGGCTTTTTTGATAGCCTGATACATTGTACGTCTGGGCAGAATATTATCTGGAAACAGATATTAATCTAACAGGAGGTAAATATTCATGGCAAAAGTAGAACTTAAGCAGCCTATCGTAGACGAAATCAAATCATACTTAGAAGGCGCTCAGGGCGTTGTTGTTGTTGATTATCGTGGCTTAACTGTTGAGCAGGATACTCAGCTTCGTAAGCAGTTAAGAGAAGCTGGTGTCGTTTACAAGGTTTATAAGAATACTTTAGTAAAGAGAGCAATCGCAGGTACAGAATTCGAGCCAATGGCAGAAGTTCTTGAAGGACCTAACGCTATTGCAATCTGCAAGGACGATGCTACAGCTCCAGCAAGAGTTTTAGCTAACTTTGCTAAGACAGCAGATGCACTTGAACTTAAGTGTGGTGTTGTTGAAGGTACTTACTACGATGCTACAGGAATCGCAGCTATCGCAAGCATTCCTTCAAGAGATGAACTTCTTGCTAAGTTCCTTGGAAGCATCCAGTCACCTATTACAAACTTTGCTCGTGTTATTAAGCAGATCGCTGAGAAGAACGAAGAGGTTGCATAATTACGCGGCGTAAACAAAGATTTTAGAATATTAAAAGGAGATTATAATAATGACTACACAGGAAATTATCGAAGTTATTAAGGGTTTATCAGTATTAGAATTAAACGATTTAGTTAAAGCATGTGAAGAAGAATTTGGTGTTTCTGCAGCAGCAGGTGTTGTTGTAGCAGCAGGTCCAGCTGGCGCAGCAGCAGAAGAAAAGACAGAGTTCGACGTTGAGCTTACAGAAGCTGGCGCTAACAAGGTTAAGGTTATCAAGGTTGTTCGTGAAATCACAGGTCTTGGCTTAAAGGAAGCTAAGGAAGTTGTTGATGGCGCACCTAAGGTTGTTAAGGAAGCTGCTTCTAAGGAAGAAGCTGAAGAAATCCAGAAGAAGCTTGAAGCTGAAGGCGCTAAGGTTACACTTAAGTAATTATAGCAATATGTTGGAAATCGCTTGATTTTTTAAGATATATTTGGTATATTATGATAAATGTGAAAAAAGTTCCGGTTGTTGTATTGACAATCGGGACTTTTTTTGTTACTATGAATAATGCACTATTATGGTATGGTGTGCATAGTATTTGCACTCATATCTATAATGTAATAAATTAATGTAAAGAAAACTAAGGGGTGAAACGTCAATGGAGAAAAACAGAATACGTCCAGTAAAGTCAGGCAAAGCGATGCGTATGAGTTTCTCAAGACAGAAGGAAGTTCTTGAGATGCCTAACCTTATTGAGGTACAAAAAGATTCTTACCAGTGGTTTTTAAATGAAGGCTTAAAAGAGGTCTTTAACGACATCTCTCCAATTGCAGATTACAACGGTAGACTCAGTCTTGAATTCGTTGATTTTGCATTATGTGAAGAAGAGAGAAAGTACTCTATAGAAGAGTGTAAGGAAAGAGATGCTACATATGCAGCTCCACTCAAGGTACGTGTAAGACTTCATAATAAAGAGAATGAAGATATCAGTGAACATGAAATCTTCATGGGTGACCTTCCTTTGATGACTAAGACCGGTACATTTGTAATTAACGGTGCAGAACGAGTTATAGTCAGCCAGCTGGTGCGTTCACCTGGTATTTACTATGATATACAGAAAGATAAGTATGGTAAGATATTCCTGTACAGTTCTACAGTTATTCCTAACAGAGGTGCATGGTTAGAGTATGAAACAGATGCTAACGATGTTTTCTATGTTAAGGTTGACCGTAACAAGAAAGTTCCTATCACAGTTCTTATAAGAGCACTTGGTTTCGGAACTAATGCAGAGATTATTGACATATTTGGCGAGGAGCCTAAGCTTCTTGCGACAATGGAGAAGGATACTTCTACTAACTATCAGGAAGGTGTACTTGAACTTTATAAGAAGTTAAGACCAGGAGAACCTTTATCAGTAGATAGTGCTGAAGCACTTATTTCTGGTATGTTCTTCGACCCAAGAAGATATGACCTTGCAAGAGTAGGCCGTTATAAGTTCAATAAGAAGCTTTCTTTCAGAAACAGAATTGCCGGACACGTTCTTGCTGAGGATGTTGTTGATGGCAATGGCGAAGTTATCGCTAAGGCTGGTGACAAGCTCACAAGAGAGACAGCAGATATGATTCAGAACGCTGCTGTTCCTGCTGTATTCTTAAAGGCTGAGTTAAAGTCTTCTGATGGTACAGTTCGTGAAAGAGTAGTTAAGATATTATCTAACCTTTCAGTAGATATTACTAAGTGGGTAGATATTACAGAGGATGAAGCTAAGGAACTTGGTGTAAATGAAGCAGTTTACTATCCAGTTCTTTCACAGATATTAGCTGATAATGAGTCACTTGATGATATCAAGGATGCTATAGAAAAGAATGTGGCTGACCTTATTCCAAAGCATATCACAGTTGAAGATATACTTGCATCTATCAACTATAATATGCATCTTGAGTATGGTATTGGTACTAAGGATGATATCGATCACCTTGGTAACAGACGTATAAGAGCCGTTGGTGAACTTTTACAGAACCAGTTCAGAATCGGTATCTCAAGAATGGAAAGAGTTGTACGTGAAAGAATGTCAACTCAGGATTTAAGCGGTATTTCACCACAGTCACTTATCAATATCAAGCCTGTAACAGCAGCTATCAAGGAATTCTTTGGTAGTTCACAGCTTTCTCAGTTCATGGATCAGAACAATCCATTATCTGAGATTACACATAAGAGACGTCTTTCAGCACTTGGTCCTGGTGGTCTTTCAAGAGATCGTGCAGGTTTCGAGGTTCGAGATGTCCACTATACACATTACGGAAGAATGTGTCCTATCGAGACACCTGAAGGTCCTAATATCGGACTTATCAACTCACTTGCATCATATGCAAGAATTAATGAGTATGGTTTCGTAGAAGCACCTTATCGTATTATTGATAAGACTGATCCTAAGAATCCAAGAGTAACAGATGAAGTGCGTTACTTTACAGCCGATGAGGAAGATGATTACCATGTAGCACAGGCTAATGCCGAGATAGATGAGAACGGATACTTTGTTAAGAATTCAGTATCAGGACGTTTCAGAGAAGAAACATCTGAATTCGATAAGAGTATGATTGACCTTATGGACGTATCTCCTAAGATGGTCTTCTCAGTAGCTACATCTATGATACCTTTCCTTCAGAACGATGACTGTACACGAGCTCTTATGGGTTCTAACATGCAGCGTCAGGCAGTACCTCTTCTTATGACAGAGGCTCCAGTTATCGGTACAGGTATAGAGAATAAGACAGCATGTGACTCAGGTGTGTGTGTTGTTGCAGAAGAAGATGGTGTTGTTCTTTCATCAGAGTCTAACAGAATTCTTGTGAAAGAAACAAGCGGTAAGGTTCATGAGTACAAGCTTACTAAGTTCTCAAGAAGTAACCAGAGTAACTGCTATAACCAGAGACCTATTGTATTCAAGGGTGATGAGGTTAAGGCAGGAGACGTTATCGCTGATGGTCCATCAACATCTAACGGAGAAATAGCTCTTGGTAAGAATCCTCTTATCGGTTTCATGACATGGGAAGGTTACAACTACGAGGATGCTGTTCTTCTTAGTGAAAGGTTAGTAAGAGATGATGTGTATACATCTATCCATATAGAAGAATATGATACAGAAGCAAGAGATACTAAGTTAGGACCTGAAGAGATTACAAGAGATCTTCCTTCAACAGGTTCTGATGCAGTTAAGGACCTTGATGAGAACGGTATTATTCGTATCGGTGCTGAGGTAAGAGCTGGTGATATCCTTGTTGGTAAGGTTACTCCTAAGGGAGAAACAGAGCTTACAGCTGAAGAAAGACTCCTTAGAGCTATCTTTGGTGAGAAGGCAAGAGAAGTAAGAGATACTTCACTTAAGGTTCCACATGGTGCTTATGGTATCGTAGTAGGTGTTAAGGTATTTACAAGGGAAAATGGTGATGAATTAGCTCCTGGTGTAAACAAGAATGTCCGTATCTATATCGCACAGAAGAGAAAGATTTCTGTTGGTGATAAGATGGCCGGCCGTCATGGTAACAAGGGTGTCGTTTCAAGAGTACTTCCAGTAGAAGATATGCCATTCCTTCCTAACGGACGTCCACTTGATATCGTGCTTAACCCATTGGGTGTGCCTTCTCGTATGAATATCGGACAGGTCCTTGAAATTCACTTAAGCCTTGCTGCCAAGGTATTAGGCTTTAACGTAGCAACACCTATCTTTGATGGTGCTAACGAGAATGATATTATGGATACCCTTGATATGGCTAATGCATATGCTAACCATCCATTTGATGATGAAGAGCTTGCAAAAGAAAAGGCTGATGCAGAGGCTAACGGTGAAGAATATCCAGAAGATATGACAACATTTACAGCTGAATACAAGGATCTCTTAAGAGATGATGTATTCCAGTTCCTTTCAGATAACAGAGATCACAGAGCAGAGTGGAAGGGTGTACCTATCGGAAGAGATGGCAAGGTAAGACTTCGTGATGGTAGAACTGGTGAGTACTTCGATAGTCCTGTTACTATCGGATTCATGCACTACTTAAAGCTCCATCACCTTGTTGATGATAAGATTCATGCACGTTCAACTGGTCCTTACTCACTTGTAACACAGCAGCCACTTGGTGGTAAAGCTCAGTTCGGTGGACAGAGATTCGGTGAAATGGAAGTTTGGGCTCTTGAGGCGTATGGTGCTTCATACACACTTCAGGAAATCCTTACAGTTAAGTCTGATGATGTTGTTGGACGAGTTAAGACATATGAAGCTATTATCAAAGGTGAGAATATCCCTGAACCAGGTATTCCTGAGTCATTCAAGGTTCTTCTTAAGGAACTTCAGTCTCTTGCACTTGATGTAAGAGTTCTTGATCAGGACAATAACGAAGTTCAGCTTCTTGAAAGTTCAGAGTACGAAGTTACAGACTTCAAGAAGGTTCTTGATGATGGTGGTTATAAGAGAAACAGCCGTGATGAGGAAAATGAGTTAAAGAACGCTGGATATCATGCTGAAAAGCAGGGTGATGATGGCGAGGCAACAATGGAAGAACTCGGATCAGAAGATGACGACGATTTCGACTTTGGCGATTTCGAGGATGACTTCGATGATTACGGTGACGGAAATAGAGAAGAATAATAGAAGGGAGCACTATAATGGCAGAAGAGATTAAGTCAAATAAGTCAATGAAATTTGATAAAATTCAGATTAAGCTTGCTTCTCCTGAGAGTATTTTAGAGTGGTCTCACGGCGAGGTAACTAAGCCGGAGACTATCAATTACAGAACTTTAAAGCCAGAAAGAGATGGTCTGTTCTGTGAAAGAATATTCGGACCTAGCAAAGACTGGGAGTGTCATTGCGGTAAGTATAAGAAGATTAAGGATAAAGGTATCGTATGTGATAAGTGTGGCGTTGAGGTTACTAAGGCAAGTGTACGTAGAGACCGTATGGGACATATTCACCTTGCAGCTCCAGTTTCACATATCTGGTACTTTAAGGGAATTCCTAGCCGTATGGATCTTATCCTTGATATAGGACCTAAGAATCTTGAAAAGGTTCTTTACTTCGCTTCTTATATCGTAATTGACCCAGGCGAAACAGATATTCCATTCAAGAAAATTCTTACTGAAACAGAGTATAGAGATCTTTACGACCAGTATGGTAACACATTCAGGGTTGGAATGGGTGCTGAAGCTATTTTAGAGCTTCTTAGCAGTGTTAATCTTGAAGAAGAAGTAGCAAAGCTTAAGGAAGAGCTTGCTACTACTACTTCACAGAAGGCTGCAAGACTTATTAAGAGAATAGAAGTTATGGATGCATTCATCGCTGCTGGTACTAAGCCAGAATGGATGATTCTTACAGAAATTCCAGTTATCCCTCCAGACTTAAGACCTATGGTTCAGTTAGAGGGTGGAAGATTTGCAACTTCTGACCTTAATGACCTTTATAGAAGAATTATCAACAGAAACAACCGTCTTGCAAGACTTATGGAACTTGGAGCACCTGAGATTATCGTTCGTAACGAGAAGAGAATGCTTCAGGAGGCTGTTGATGCACTTATAGATAATGGACGTAGAAATGGCCGTCCTGTAACAGGACCTGGTAACAGAGCTCTTAAGTCTTTATCAGACTTGTTAAAGGGTAAGCAGGGACGTTTCAGACAGAACCTTCTTGGTAAGCGAGTTGACTACTCAGGACGTTCAGTTATCGTAGTTGGACCAGAACTTAAGATATATCAGTGTGGTCTTCCTAAGGAAATGGCTATTGAATTATTCAAGCCATTTGTTATGAGAGAATTAGTAAGACGTGGTCTTGCTGAGAATATAAAGAAAGCTAAGAAGAGCGTAGAGCATCTTGAAACAGAAGTATGGGATGTACTTGAAGATGTTATCAAAGAGCATCCAGTTATGCTTAATCGTGCTCCTACACTTCACAGACTTGGTATTCAGGCATTTGAGCCAATCCTTGTAGAAGGTAAAGCTATTAAGCTTCATCCACTTGTTTGTACAGCTTTCAATGCCGATTTCGATGGTGACCAGATGGCCGTGCATCTTCCATTGTCTGTAGAGGCTCAGGCAGAGTGTAGATTCATGCTTCTTTCACCTAATAACTTACTTAAGCCTTCTGATGGTGGTCCTGTTGCCGTTCCTTCTCAGGATATGGTACTTGGTATCTACTATCTTACACAGGAAAGACCTGGTGTTAAGGGTGAGGGCAAGATATTCAAGAGTGTTAATGAAGCACTCTTAGCATATGAGAATGGTGTTATTACACTTCATTCTAAGATTAAAGTTAAGGTATCTAAGAAAAATGCTGATGGAGAAGAGATTTCAGGTGTTGTAGAGTCTACACTTGGACGTTTCATTTTCAATGAAATACTTCCTCAGGACCTTGGATATGTAGACAGAAGCAAGGAAGAAAACTTCTTAAAGCTTGAAGTTGACTTCCATGTAGGTAAGAAGCAGTTAAAGGATATCTTACAGCACGTTATTAATACTCATGGTACAACAAGAACTGCTGAGGTTCTTGATGATATCAAGGCTATGGGTTATAAGTATTCAACAAGAGCAGCCATGACAGTTTCTATATCAGAAATGACTGTGCCTCCAGTTAAGAAGCAGCTTATTGCAGAAGCTGAGCAGAAGGTTGAGAGAATCAACATGAACTACAACAGAGGCCGTTCAACTGATGAAGAAAGATATAAAAACGTTATCAGAGTATGGCAGGAAACAGATAAGACATTGCTTAAGGCACTTCTTGATGGTCTTGATAAGTACAACAACATCTTCATGATGGCCGATTCAGGTGCCCGTGGTTCTAACCAGCAGATTAAGCAGCTTGCAGGTATGCGAGGTCTTATGGCAGATACTTCAGGTCACACTATCGAACTTCCAATCAAGTCAAACTTCCGTGAAGGTCTTGACGTACTGGAATACTTCATTTCAGCTCATGGTGCCCGTAAGGGTCTTTCTGATACAGCGCTTAGAACAGCCGATTCAGGATACCTTACAAGAAGACTTGTTGATGTTTCTCAGGACCTTATCGTCAGAGAGACAGATTGTAGTGTTGGCAAGGCTATACCTGGTATGTATGTTTACTCATTTGTCAATGACAGAGCAACTAACTCAAGTGATGCCAAGGAAGATATTCTTGAGCCATTACAGGAGAGAATTACAGGAAGATATCTTGCTGAAGATATCAAGGACCCAGCTACAGGTGAGATTATCGTTGCAGCTAACCACCTTGTAACTCCTAAGAGAGCAGAAGCTATTATCAAGACAGGTGTTAATCAGGTTAAGATTAGAACAATCCTTACATGCCGTTCACATATCGGTGTTTGTGCTAAGTGTTATGGTTCTAACCTTGCAACAGGCCAGACAGTTCAGATTGGTGAAGCAGTTGGTATTATCGCTGCCCAGTCTATCGGTGAGCCTGGTACACAGCTTACTATGAGAACTTTCCATACTGGTGGTGTTGCCGGTGATAATATTACACAGGGTCTTCCTAGAGTAGAAGAACTTTTCGAGGCAAGAAAGCCAAAGAGCCTTGCTGTCCTTGCAGAGTTCGGTGGAACTGTAAGCTTCTCTAAGACTGAGAAGAAGACAGATATCGTTATTACTGATGATGAGGGTAACTCAAAGGCATATCCTGTATCAAGGGATACACGAGTTAAGGTTCAGGAAGGACAGGTTGTTGCTAAGGGTGAAGAAATCACAGAAGGTTCAGAGAACCCACATGATATCGTAAGAATTCTTGGTGTAAGAGCTGTTCAGGATTATATGCTTCGTGAAGTTCAGAAGGTTTACCGTATTCAGGGTGTTGATATCAATGATAAGCATATCGAACTTATTGTTAGACAGATGCTTAAGAAGATAGTTATTGATTCTGCTGGAGATTCAGAGTTCTTACCTGGTTCACAGGTTGATACTCTTGAGTTCACAGAGGTTAATGAGAAGCTTGAGGAAGAGGGTAAGATGAAGGCTACAGGTACTCCAATTATCCTTGGTATTACAAAGGCTTCACTTGCTTCAACATCATTTATGTCAGCAGCTTCATTCCAGGAAACTACAAAGGTTCTTACTGATGCAGCTATCAATGGAAAGATTGACCCACTTATCGGTCTTAAGGAAAATGTTATCATAGGTAAGCTTATTCCAGCTGGTACTGGTATGAAGAGATATCAGAGTGTAGAGCTTGATACAGCTACAGCTTATGATGATATAGAAGAAGATGAAGTATTAAGCTTCACAGAAGACGGAGAGGAAACTCTTGAATTTACTGAAAATGCAGATGTAGCAGAAACTCTTGACGATGCAGATGACTTCGCTGAGGTTGATGATACAGAGGCAGATGAGAATACAGAGGAGTAATCCTTTGGGTTTTCAATAGTCAGGTTAATATAATTATTTATAATCAGCTATAGAAAATGACTGCCATATCAACAAGGCTTATATAAAATATAGAATTAATATAAAATTAGCTCTATATTTTGTATGGGTTTTGGCTGGTGTGGCAGTCTTTTTATAAAATAAAGTAAATTTTAAATAAACCCCTTGACGAATTATGAATTAAAATATATACTAATTAAGCGTGCGAAAAGGCGAACGCTTTATTTAGCACGTTGAGATATAGATTGAGCGGACGATTACAGTCAGCTCACGCATTTCTTAGTTATTATACTAAGTGCAACCATTCATTATTCTAATTCCGGGAGGTGAAAAAGGAATGCCAACATTTAACCAGTTAGTAAGACAGGGAAGAAAGTCAACAGTTAAGAAGTCTACAGCACCAGCTCTTCAGAAGGGATATAACTCACTTCAGAAGAAGGCTACAAATGTATCAGCACCACAGAAGAGAGGTGTTTGTACAGCTGTTAAGACAGCAACACCTAAGAAGCCTAACTCAGCTCTTAGAAAGATCGCCAGAGTACGTCTTTCTAATGGAATCGAAGTTACTTCATATATTCCAGGTGAAGGCCACAATCTTCAGGAACATAGCGTTGTTCTTATAAGAGGTGGTAGAGTTAAGGATTTACCAGGTACAAGATATCATATCATCAGAGGTACACTTGATACAGCAGGTGTAGCAAAGAGAAGACAGGCACGTTCTAAGTACGGTGCTAAGAGACCTAAGGATGCTAAATAATTCATAAAGAATTAAGCATCATAAGTCTGTGATTGATTTACAAGGTGAATCAGAATATTTGCAGATTATTGCATACAATAATTTACGAACAATTAAATTAAAAGTGCCGGAGTTAGATTAATCCGAAGGTTGCAGGTTTAAGATATACGGCCCGAACACAATTTAATTTGTGAGTACCTATGAATTAATGAAACGTCGTGATTGTTTACAGACTGGTGAGGTCTTAAGACGTTCATTAGTGCAGACAATAACGACAATACAATGTTAAGGAGGGAAGAACCGTGCCACGTAAAGGACATACTCAGAAAAGAGATGT
>ERZ791829.185-NODE-185-length-73228-cov-66.637571_pt1 | contig 73228 bp, 54 predicted proteins | sample MGYA00510296_ERZ791829 | MGnify/ENA primary metagenome ERZ791829 (study PRJEB30046, sample SAMN00791973) | human gut metagenome | study: EMG produced TPA metagenomics assembly of the A metagenome-wide association study of gut microbiota in type 2...
CGTACAACGAGTTTTTAGTTATTTATATTGGGAGTTTTGACACGCCCTCCACGCATCCTTCTTGTTGTATTTCTATTGCTTGATAGTGGGTATATTGCGTGGGTATGGCAGGGATGCCATACCCTCCTACCGTCCGCCACCTGATCGGATTCCGTCCGCCACCTGATTGGATTCCGTCCGCCGCCCGATCAGATTCCGTTCGCCACCTGATCGGATTCCGTCCGCCGTCCAATCAGATTCCGTCCGCCGTCGGTCGGAAATTGTGATATGCAAACAGACTTTACATCCACTCAAAACTTATGAATTAATGCATATAATAGGACAAAAGCTAATAAATCTTTCGTTAAAAGTTGGTTTGTATTACAATATTGACTAATTTTGTAATTAAATAAGCAATTATAAGAGTAAATTAGAAAATCAAAAGCAAATTTTATGATTAAAGGTTATTTCTTTGCAGCCCTACTCTTTTGCGCTGTTTCCACCCCGTCATTGGCGCAAGAGAGCAAGGTAAATGTACTTTATCTCGATGGTTCTGCGCATGAGGTGCAGATGTCGCAAGTGGCGAAGCTTACAGTAGCCGATGGCAACGTGAAACTCCTCTCGAAGAGCGGTGAGGCAGTGGCTACCCACGAGTTGGAGAAAGTGGACAAGATACAGCTGACAGGCTCGACAACGGGTTTGGTGCAGCTCACGAAGCAGTCGCCCATCACGCTGCGTTCTAACGGTTACGTCATCACGGCTGAGGGCATGACCGACGGCAAACTGCTCGAAGTGTACACAGCCAACGGCACACTCGCTGCCAAGGCAGTGGCACACGACGGCAAGGCGACGATTGACGCTACGCAGTTGGCTGCCGGAGTGTATGTAGTGAAGGCTGAGAACCAGTCGCTGAAGATGGTTAAGCGCTAACACCGGATTGTTAACCCTTAATAGTTGATACTTAATCGCTAACACTTAATAATTAAATTGAGTACAATGAAACAGAAGATATTTTTACTTTTCGCCATGCTCGTAGGCTTCGCCATGCAGACAATGGCTAAGGCTGCAACACCCGACAGCGTGTTCGTAGTGAAGAACGGAATTATCGTTTCTGCCTATGAGGTGGGCAAGAATGTGGACAACATTACGTTCGAAAAGAAGGTTAAACTCGACGGCAACTGCGTGAAGATTGGTGACGAGGTGATTGAGATGAAGTCGGCGTTGATTACTACAGTGAATAATTACAAGTGTGTGTACCTCTCTACGCTCGAAGGTTGCACCACGATAGATGCCATGCTTAAAGGTGGCAAGCTGTTGCAGGTGGCACTGACACCTGCGCTGCTCGACAAGGAACTGACGTTCAGCACGTTCAAGAACGAGTTTGATGCTGATAACGAATTCTTCCAGGTGGCGTACACTGATGTTGATGAGGCTAAGAAGAACGATGATTACGAACCCGTGACCGTCACCTCTGCCGATTGGAGCACTTACTACACTGGCGGCTCGCTCAATGTGTCTATCAGCGAGGACAAGCTCTCGCTGCACATGCAGGCTATGCCGAAGAGCGGCGAGGTGCTCTTCGCTGCTCAATACAATGGTGCTGTCACTGAGGTGAAGGAGAACCCTAACCACTTCACCGTCGATGGCAAGCGCTACGAAATGCGTGCTGTCTTCGCCGAGAAGAAGACTGACGGCATCAACTTCTACCTCACCCCGGGCAATATCGACAATGCCAACGAACTTACAAACTGCTACTACTACGTGCGCCTCTTCGTGCCGCAGAGCAGCATGGACGGCAGAGTGCTTAGCGTGCAGGGCAATCAGAAGTATGAGCTGACCTTCGTCGACAACGTGACCGACGTGAACAATGCGCAGACTATAACCATCAGTAACGGTGCTTCGGCTTCGGCTACGGGCACAATCTCGGTGCTCGACAACGGCAACGGCACATACACCATCAAGCTCAACATCGAGAAACTCGGCAATAAAGCCGACCGCACACTCGACGTGGTTTACGAGGAAGGTACACCGAAGGAGTACACGCTCGCTCTGCCAAGCGTCTACAGCGTGGCTGACGGCAAGGCTGTCAACCTGAAGTCGGCAGTGCTCACACACGACGACGCTGCAGGTGTCTACACTGTCTATCTCTCCGCAAAGGCTGGCGTGACGACATTGGATGGCATGGCTGATGCTGACATCGTGGTTACTATGCCCGACGCTTTCGTCAACGACGACGCTTTGCACGGCTTCTCGGGCGACGAGACGAACGCAAAGGTTTCTGTGAAGTATGCCGGCGTTACCTACTCGCAGGCTACAGTCAAAGGCTCTGCAGCACTCGCTTTAGGTGGCAATGCTAAACTGACGTTTGCCGACGGCAAGGCTAATGTCGACTTCACAGTGTTCAACATCAAGAAGTACAAGGGTGCGCTCAAGGGACACTACGAGGGCAATGTTACACGACTCTAAAACTTTAACGAGAAACAGATTATGAAAAAGACTATATTATCAGTATTTGCCCTCGCCGTGGCGTTCGTGGCTACTGCCGAGGCGCAGCAGAAGGTATTCCTCAATAAAGGCAATAAGACAATAGAAACAGTGATGTTGGGTGCTGACGACTACATCGCGTTCGGACGCCCCGTGGGCGTGCCAGAACAGGCAAAGGTGGAAATCGCTGACCTGACAGCCGGCAAGAACTACGTGAGGTACAAGGTGCAGGCACGCACAGCCGATCAGCCTTACTATCAGATGTGTGTCAGCGAGTCGTACCTAAAATTCTTCCTTATGGAGTATTTCGGTGGTGCATCGCTCTCGGAGATGACCGAAGCCGAGAAGAAGCAGGTGTTCTCTACGCTTATGCAGGCTGGCGGATATGGCTTCGAAGGCGTAGGCACAAAGGAATATACCGTCGCCGATGGCGAGAAAACAAGTGGCGTAACGCAGTTCGTCGCTGCAGGCGAGACTCAGTATATCGTGGTGTGCGACCTCGTAGAGAAAGATGAGAAGTTGGTGCTCGGTTCGGAGCTGAAATACGCCACTGTGCGCACTACAGAGGCAGGCGTGAGCAATCTGGCGCTCAGCGTAAACTATCTCGGACTGAACGCTGAGGGTAAGCCTGAGTTCGACGTGAAGCCGGGCAACGGATTTAAGTCGCTGCACCTTGTGCTCGGTTCTACGAAGTCTATCGACGAGTTCGTCAACCTCTATGGCTATAGTGCACTGATGTACAATCAGGGCGTGAGCTTCTCTGCCGAGCAGTGGGCTACATACGCCAGCGAGTACAAGGCGTGGAATATCGATAAGGAGAACGACTACACGTTCTGCGCACTCGCTGTGGATGCCAACGGCGACTGGGTGAAGGCTTCTGTGGACAATGTTCACATCAAACCGGCGGCAGCCAACGATTGCCCAGAGGTGGATGTCACCAATTATCAGGTTGGCAACGGCGACCTCGCCATACAGTACACCATCAAGTCGAAGGCTCCGTCTATCAAGAGCGCACGTATGCTCGTGATGAAGGAGTGGGATTGGGACAATGCTCTCAACGCTTACGACGTAGAGACTCCGTCTATGGCATGGGCAGACTTCATGGCTACTACCGACAAGGCAGAGGACGTAACAGAGGTGGTGAAGCAGTTTAACGGCAAGTTCACGTTCACGAGGACCTTCTCTGACGCTGAGCGTGATTGGTATGTAGCTGTCCTCGCCGTCACCGACGACTACGGCACAACCGTCACACGCAGCACATTCCACTCGCACATCACTGATGCCGAGTTTGGAACGCTCTCAAAGACATTCCCAAAGAAGTAAGGGAGCGAGAGACTGTATGGCTTTAGGATGTTCAGGTGCTGTGGTTTTTTTCTGGATATTCTAGTCTTTCTAGATATTCTAGTTTTTCTAGATATTCTAGTTTTTCTAGATATTAAACCCTTGCTCCGCTCTACACGACAATAAAAAAAGAAGTTTCGCAAGCCGACAGGCTTGCGAAACTTCTTTTTTTATAACCAGCTATCTTTTAGGCAGCCGGCTTTAGATAGCCGGCTTTAGATAGCCGGCTTTAGGCAGCCAGCTTTAGGCTGCGTGGGTATGGCAAGATGCCATACCCTCCTGATGTTACTTCACGACAATCTTCTTGCCAGCTACGATGTACACGCCTTTGGCGAGGCTTACGAAGCGGTTGCCCTGCACGCAACCTGCGAATACACGTGCACCGCTGATGTTGTACACCTCAACGTGCTGTGTTTCGGGTGCTACGAGTAGCACGCCGCCTTGCTGCGCGTAGACATCGAGAGAAGACTCGTTGCTCTTCACGTCGCTAATAGTAGAGAAGATGTCGCCCTCGTCGTCTTTCTGGTACAGACGCACGTAGTCGAACAGAGTCTCGTACTCGAAGTTCACGTCCGCATCCTTTGCCCACGAGTTGTTACCCACGCTCTGGTTTAGTATCACGTAGAACGGTTTGTCGAACGGCCACTGACCCTTGTTGAGCTGAGCCTGCAGCTTCGACTTAGCGTAAGAGAATGCCTTCGTACCGTCAACGTACCATGTGAGCAATGTCGGAGTCCAGTCGAGCGTGATTACGTGGTAGTCGGCTGCGTTGGTATATGCGCTTCCAGAGTTGGGCAGAGCCAGATGCAGATCGTATGTGCAGTGAGTATGCACCGTATGATATGTCTTGTTCTCGGTGTCTATCTGCTCCCAGATATCTATCTCTCCGGCGTTAGGCCAGCCTGCAGAGTTGTCCTGCGGCATGAGCCAGAAGGCAGGGAAGTTGCCTACGTGAGGAGTGGTGCGCAGACGGCCCTCGATGCGTCCGTATGTGAAGTACATCTTATCCGAGCTTTCGATAGCACCGCTAATCATGTCCACGTTGCCCTCTTCGGCGATGGTGTTCTTGATGCAGCGAGTGACGAGCTTGCCGTCGCGTATGAAGGCTGTCTTCTGCTGTCCCTCAGCGGTCTGCGAGGTGAAGCGCTTCCATGTAGGACTCTCACGTGTGCAGTTGTGCCATACGTTAGCGTTAGGCAGCGAGTAGTCCTTGCCGTCGAACTCGTCAGCGAAGCGCAGCTTGTACTCCTCTGTGCCGTCAGCCTCGAACAGAGCAGACACGCGCACATCGCCGTTCACCTTAGCTGCGTCGATGGTGAAGTTCTCTTCATTCTTAGCATCCTTCACCTCGTATTCCTCCCACTGACGGTTGCCGTTGATGTACTGCTTTCCGTCGAGGTTGTGACCGTGACGCACGGTGATGCTCTTCACGTTGTAGCCGGCAGCAGGAGTGAGCGGCATAAGGCTGAGCTGTGAACCGAACTCTACGGTTTCGCCCACGCCGCTGTTGCCGTTTCCTACGATATGTCCGCCACGTGCGTCGATGTCGAGCTTGCCGTTATCGTTGTGCACGTTCAGGAGGAAGTCGACAATATATCCGTTGTAGTTGTCGATGTGCAAAGCGTCAGACATGCTATAGTCGCCAGCAGGGTCGATGTTGTTCTTGTCAATCTTCAGACGAGCGCGATAAACACCGGTAGGCAAGTCGTCGGGGATAGTAAACGACGGCATTGCGGTTGTTGCGCCCGCAGCTTCGCCGTTGCTGTTATTGCCGTTATACGCAGAGAAGCTAACGAGTTCGCTGCCAACAACAGGCTTTCCGGTTTCGTCGAGTGGCGTTGTGAACACTGCATCCTGATTGTAGTCGATATAGAGATATGCGCCCATCTCGGTGTCGCCAGTGAATGCGATGCCCGGTGTGAGCACGTCGCCCGGCTTGGCGTTCACTTCCTTAGTGAGAGCGTCGCGATAAACGGTAGTGCCCTCAGGGATAGCGATAGCCGACTTCTTGCCAGCCTTGTTCGTAATAGAGAACTCTGTGAGGCTGTTGGCTGTAGGATTCATCTGGGCGAGATCCTTCTCGAAGTTGAGCGCGTAGCTGCTGCCCGAAGTAGCGCTTTCAGCAGCGAAGTTGACGGTTATTTCAACGTCTCCGTCGATATAGCTTGCCGGAATGGTGAGCTTGTCGCCCTTTGCGGTGTAAGCCATGATAGTGTTCTCCTGCCACTGGCGCAGTCCGTCTACGACAGCATCGCCGTCGAGTCCGTATCCATGCTTGACGCTAAGCGAAATGAAGTCGTAACCGTCCATCACGCCGACAGCGATAGTGAGGTCTTTTCCGAATTCTACGTCCTGATTGTTCAATTCCGTGTATTGGTCGCCAAGAGTTACAGTACCCTTCAATGGGTCAGTACCCTTCACCGTTACGTGCGCCGTCTCGCCATGCACGTTGATGCGTGTATCTACAATCACGCCACCATTCTTCTTTATACCATTGTTACTGATGTTTCCGCCTGGGTCAACGCTGTCCCAGTCTACCTTGTAGCGCATACGATAGATGCCAGGTTTAGCATCTGTGGGGATAGCGAACGACGGCGGATTGATGCTTGGCTCGCCACTTACGGTTGCGCCCTTGCTGTCCTTGTTCTTGTACATGGAGTAGGTCATAAGGTCCTTCATGGCGTTCACACCATTATCGTCGTAGTCGACATCGTATTTGCCGTCCTTACCGAAGTCGATATATGCGTATCCGCACATCCACGTACCTTTCCAATTAAATCCAACCGAAACCGTCTCGCCAATCTTGGCGCGCAGACAGTCGTCGAGGCGTTTGATGTACAGACGCTTCTCTGTCTTCTGGTTTACGTCAATCTGCTGTGTGCCGTAGCTGCTTGAGAGCAGAATAGCGTTGGTATAGCGCCCCGTGTTCGTAGCAGCCTCGTTCTCGTCGAAGTTGACAGGGTAAGCACTTTGTGCTAACATGGTAGCTGGGGTAATCGCCGCTGTCAATATGAAGGTGGCGATTGCTGTGCGTAGGTTGTTTGTCATAATAATAGTTGTTGTTTATAGTCTGAAAAGGGGATAGCTGTCAGTCTTGACTGCTATCCCCAATATGTGAGTAACGATTAGTTTACTTTACGAGCACTTTCTCGCCGTTTACGACGTAAACGCCTTTGTGTGCGCAGATTGTCTGTGTGCCCTCTACAGTGCCGTTGAACAGAGTGCTGCCCTGCACGCTTACGATGTCTACGTGTGTCGGAACAGATGCTGTGAGAGTCATCTCGCCCTGACCAGCCTTCACTTCGAATGCCTTCACTGTAGCGTCGTTAACGCTTGTGGGGTCGCTCTTGAAGAACGGTACGATGCGGATATCGCCGTCTACGCAGTCAGCCGGGATGGTGTATTCGCCGTTAACGAACTGCGAAGCCTGCACTACGAACTCCTTCCACTGTTGGTTCTCGTTCTTTGTGCTTGCGCCCTCAAGATTGTAGCCGTGGCGAATCTTCATATAGTCGAGCACGAAGCCTTCTGCTGGTCTTGACTTAATCTTGAATGCCTTACCGAACGGGGTTGTGCGACCAGTGAGCTGATTGCCGTCTGCAAGGAGTACGTCGCCGTTCAAACCGCCACCGTTCTCCTCTGTAGCACGGAATAGATTAACATTGTCTGCGTGGATGTTCACAAGTACGTCAATCAGCGCGCCACCATTGCCTGTGATGAGGTTGCCTGTTGCGGTGCTGCCGCCTGGGTCTACGTTGTCCCAGTCCACCTTGTAGCGCATACGATAGATGCCCGGCTTCATATCGTTGTCAATCTCGAACGAAGGAAGACCAACACCGCAGTCGCCGCTTGCACTCTTACCAGCACTGTTCTTGTCCTTGTAGTAAGAGTAAGAAACAAGGTCGCGTGCATTTGTTACGCCGCTGTTGGTGTAATCAACGTCGAACTTGCCGTTGTCGTCCTTGTCGAGGTATGCGTATCCGTGCATCCAGACACCGTTCCAGTCGATAGCCGGAGAGACTGTCTCGCCTGGCTTTGCAAGGAAGATATTCTCGGTCTTGTTGAAGTAGAGCTTCTTGTCAGAGTTCTGGTTGATAGCTACAGACTGTGAACCGAGCTTAACATTCTTTACATAGCGCTCGTTACCACGTGTGTGAGCTGTCGACTCCTCGAAGTTAATCGGGTAAACCGATTTAGAGAAGAATGGGTTAGCCTTGCTGCTGAGTGTGATGTCGTCGATGAATACGGCGAAGTCGCTCATCTGGTTGTGTGGCGACTGGCGGTCGACAACCACGAGGAGGCTCTTGATGCTGATGCCGTTAGCACCCATGATTGGGAATACTACGTCCTGCCATGCGCCTGCATGCACCTTGCTTGTAGGCACGCTCCAGAACTGCTCTGTTGTAGCGGGCTGCCAAGGGCGGTCTTCGCGGTTGCCAAGTCCGATGAGCATCACCGGTGCGTCCTGCGTAGAATAGAACTTAACGTGTACGTACTGAGTCTCACGCTTCAGAGCGAGCGGCTCCTTCAGCTCTACGAGTGCACCGAAAGTGTTGCTGCCATAGCGTGAACGCTGCACGCCGAGGATGTAGTTTGAACCATTAGGAGCGAAACCCAACTCCGAATCTTCAGCGTTGAGGTCGTTCTCTACAACCTGCACGTTGCCCTTGAGGTTGCTGAGGTTGAAGGGTGAGGTAGGGCATGTGTCGTATGCACGAACACTCTTGTAGCTCTCCGGAGTCTCAAAGTCGCAGAGAGTCTTGTCCTGCTGTGCCACGGCTGCGATAGGGAAGAACAGACCGGCGAGGCACATATATTTCATTATGTTCATTGTTTCTTTGTTTTTAAGTTAATGGAGTAAGGGTTTGTTTAGAACACTTCTACGGTGTGGAGCAGTGGGCAAGCCTTTGCGTCCTCAATAGTGATGCGCAGATACTTAGCCTTGATACCGCTGCCAGAGTAGCTGCTAACTGTAGAACCGTTGAGCGGAATGATACGCTTGTAGCCTACGGTTGTCATTGTCTGCTGTGTAGCGCGCTTTGTGTATGTCACACCGTCCTCGCTGGTCTCAATCTTGAACTTCTTCACGCGCTGTCCGAGCTTGATATATTCCATGAGCGATACGTAGCGCAGAGTCTGCGGTGTGCTCCACTCGAGAGTAATCTCGGCTGTGTTCTGTCCGTCAGGTGCAGCCCAGTATGTGTTCTTGTCGCCATCGGTCATGTTCTTAGCATCGTAGTTGCCCTTGCCCATAGCCTCACGTGTGGTGTTGGCTGTGATGGTAGCGTTCTTAGCGAGGTCAGTGCCAAGACGAGTCTTGAGCTTGTTGCCGAGATTCTCCATGATTGTTACGAGGCTCTGGTCGATAACGCCTGCCTTGTTCGGTGGGAGGTTGAGCAGGAATGTAGCGTTGCGGCCCACTGTCTCAAGGTACATCTGGAAGAGACGTTCTGCCGACTTCGCTTCGTTGTTCTTTTTCGAATCCCAGAACCAGCCCTTTGTCGACTTGGCATCGCTCTCGCCGGCAGCCCACTGCCATGCGTCCTCGTTGCCCGACTCTGCATCGCCCATCGACCAACAAGTCTCACCAGACACGCCGTCCTCGTTACCAATCCAACGTGCTTCGCCACCTACGCCCCACATGATTACGTTCGGGAGGAGGTTGTGGATAGAGTCGCGCAGGTTAGGAATGTCGTAGTATGTCTGTGCGTTGTCGATAGTGCGCTTCTGCGAAGAAGTGTAGCTGCCGTAGCCACCTGCGTGGTCGCCGCCGGTAGCGCCGTCGAACCACATCTCAAACTGGTCGTCGCCGTACTTAGCGAGTTCTGCACACTGCGGAAGGAACACGAGTTTTGCATACTCGTCGGTGTAGTTGCCGTTGCTGTCCTTCTTGCCCCAGTATGGGCTTGACATATCCCACGGCGAGATGTAGAAGCCGTACTTCATCTTCAAAGCGCGTGCTGCCTCAGCGAACTCCTTAGGAATATCTACGTTCTTGCCGTAGCCCGATGAGTTGCGTGTGCAGTGTTCTGTCGTAGCTGTAGGCCAAAGGCAGAAGCCATCGTGGTGCTTCACCACAGCGATACCGCCTCTCATACCAGCCTTCTGAGCCACTTCGAGCCACTGCTTCGGGTCTGGCTTCTGTGTAGGAGCGAATACAGTCTCGCGCTCCATGCCTGAACCCCACTCCTCGTTGGTGTAGGTGTTCATGCCGTAGTGGAAGAAAGCGTAGAATTCGGTTTCGTTCCACTTGAGCTGACGCTCGCTTGGTACTGGGTAGACTGGAGCCGGTGTGTTGTCAGGATTGCTCACGCTCTCCTCAACCAGCTTGAAGTTGTTCTGTGCTGACAAAGTGCCAGGCGCTGCAGCTGCTAAGCACAGTGCAGAGAACAATGTGTAGATTTTCTTCATATTATTTTGATTTGTTTAGAAATAACAATTTGGTTCTTAGGTCATTCTGGGTTGCAAAGTTACGAATAATAATTCGTATTATAGTAATGTGGCGTGTTAAATTTGCGATAAATATTAAGATGTAATCAAGGGAGTATTCAGGGGGTGCAGTTAGGGGGTGCAGTTGTCTCAACTGCACCATTCTGCTTTGTTGGTGCATTCTGCTTTGTTGGTGCAGTTTGCTTTGTTGGTGCAGTTGAGACAACTGCACCCCCTGAATATCCTATTTAGTTATTTCGATGCGGAACGTGGACGCTGGCAGTTGTGCGCTGTTCACGAGGTTGGCGCGTGTGAAAGGCTGCCATCCGTAGCGCACGAAGCGCGGATGTGTCACGCCCTCAGCCATTACTACCACGGTGTTGCCTTCGATGCGTGCCTCGGCAGGCTTGTATAGTCCTTCTTCCTCGGCTATCTCGAATGTCAACGGGTGCTTACCGTCGGAGGTAGAGAGTCCGTCGGCGTAGTCGAAGGTGAGGCGCACGATGCCGTCGCCAACCACCGACGCTTCCTTCACGGCAGGTCCGCTCGGCACAACGTTAGCGAAGTCGTAGAGGTTGTGCAGGGCGATGCGCGCCAGGCGTTCGCCTACGGGCTGCTTACGTGTGGGGTGGACGTTGAGCGAGTCGCCCATGTCCGACGACACAGCCATTGCCACGTGCGGCAGTTCGCTCTGCAGACGGCGCTGGCTGTCGCGGAACCACTGCCACGGCAGACGATCCATGCTCGAGAGTTGCACATAATAGAACGGCAGCTCGGCATCGTTCCAGTTGCGTCGCCATCCTTCGACGAGCAACTTGAACAGACGCTCGTGAGTGGTGAAGTTCTGCGCGTTCGACTCACCTTGATACCACAGTACGCCCTTTATGGGGAACTGCTGAAGCGGCTCTATCGCCGACTCGTAGAGGTAGCAAGGGTCGTAAGGATGGCGTTGCAACTTCATGTCGGCAGCCTTCTTCATGTTCAGTGCGGCACGCTCGCGCACCCACGGCTGCACGAAGTCGTTGTTAGTCCAGTTGCGCATGATTTGTGGAAATTGTGCGTCGAGGTCGGCACGGTCTACCCACGCCTCCGTCGGCGAGCCGCCCACGGCGTTGCAGATGAGGCCCACGGCACACTGCAGGCTGTCCTGCAGCATAGAGCCGAAGTAGTAGGCGATGGCAGAGAAATCCTTCGCTGTCTCGGGCGAGCAGACCGTCCACTTCGTGTCGGCGAAGTACTTTAGGTGGTTTATAGAGTCGAGCGCAGCCGCGTCCCACTCAACAGGATTGGTGCGCCAGCGTGCTTTCATGTCGAAGAAGCGTATGCTGGGGTTCTTTGCCTTCGGTATGTCGCGCTTTGCGGTGGCAGCCTCGTGCAACATGAACTCCATGTTCGACTGTCCGGAGCAGAGCCACACCTCACCGAACGCCACATTATTATATACGAGCTGCTTCTCGTCGGTGCTGATGGTCAGCGTGAGGTTGTTCTCGGCACGCTGCGGACGCAGCGTAACCTGCCAGCATCCGTTGTCGTCGGCAGTGGCCGTAGCCGTCTGTACCTCTGTCTTCAGCGCACGCACACGTCGTGGCTGTTCGCCCTTCTTGCGCTTTCCGCCGTTCTGCACCTTGCCCTTCGCTGCATCGGGGCGTGTGATGTTTACCGTCACCTTCTCGCCGGCGTTGGCAGTGCCGTGGATGGTCAGCGCGCGGTTGCGCTGCAGCACCATGTTGTCCGAGTAGGTGATGGGCATCTGCAGACCGCCGTAGTTGCCTAATATTGCCGAGTAGACGGTGCGTGCGAGCATCGTAGCACCCTCCTTGTTAGGATGTACGGCATCGGGGATGAGTTGTGGATACGCATAGAGCGGTTTATGGAAGTCGATGAGCTGCGCCTTTCCGACGCGAGCTACGGTCTTGATAGCCTCCTGAATTTCCTCTTGCCACTGTTGTGTGCCACTTTCGAAGCGCGGATGGTTGTGGGTGATGGGCGAGAGGAGTGCGATGATGATGCGGCACTTCGGGTTCTCCTGGCGCAGTGTGTCGATGAGAGCGAGGTAGTCGCTCACGAACTCGTCGCGATAGTAGGGCCAGTTGCGTGGGTCGGTGTCGTTTACGCCGAGGTGTATCACAGCGATGTCGCCCTTGAAAGCCTTCGCTTTAGCCCATTCCTCTTGAGCTATGTAGGGTCGATGTCCGTGGCGGAGCAGTGTGGCGCCCGACTTTCCGAAGTTGCCCACTTCGTAGCCGTCGCCCAACATCTGCTGCAGCTGTGCAGGATACGACTCTGTAGCAGGGTCGGCGAGCGTCATGCCGTATGTAATGCTGTTGCCTACGCACGCCACGCGTGTCTTCTCGAGGTAGATACGTTTCGGCACGCGCGCGTTGACTGCAAGCGGAAGCGCAAGCAGCAATGCGAGTGTTAGTGCAAGGTATGTCTTGATGATTGCTTTCATATTAATATGTTATAGCTGAGAATGTTATTAATCGAGTGGTTGTTAGAATAGAATAAGACAAGAAGTAGGGCGGGAGTTTAAATAAACTCCTCGCCCTTTTTCATTTGTATTTCGTTTACGAGTCGGCGCACATTTGCCGATGAGTCCTCCTTACGGCAGATGAGTAGCACGTTCTTCTCTTCGGCTACGATGAACCCGTCGAGTCCGGAGATTACCGCCATGCGGTCCTTCGGCAGTTTTATGACGTTGTTGTGTGCATCGTCGAGCAGCACGTCGCTGTCTATAACTACGTTGTCGCCCTCGCCCTTTTGCATTGCTTCGTAGATGCTATGCCACGTTCCGAGGTCAGCCCAGCCGAAGTTGCACTTCAGCATACACACATTCTCCGACTTCTCGAGTATGCCGTAGTCGACGGTGATGTTCGGGTATGAGGGAAAGTGTTCGTGTATGTATCGGTTCTCCTCTTCGTAGTCGAACTCTTCGCCAGCGTGTATCTCGTCGTACTTGCGCAGCACTGTGGGCAGCAACTCTCTGAAGCAGTCGAGCAGATAGCGCGCATTGGCGAGGAAGATGCCCGTGTTCCAGTAGAACTCGCCGCTGTTGACGAACATCTGTGCAAACTCGCGTTCGGGTTTCTCCGTGAACGACTGCACCTTGAACACGCCTTCATCCACCTCGTCGCCCATCTGTATGTAGCCGTAGCCAGGCTCTGGTCGTGTCGGCTTCAGTCCGAGTGTGAGCAGAAACTGTCGTTTTGCCACGAAGTCGAAGCCGCGGTTGATGCATTTGGCGAATGCCTCGTCGCCGATGATAGCCTGGTCGGACGGTGCCACAACGATGTTGGCATCGGGGTTGATGCACATGATGCGGTGCGCACACCATGCCACGCTCGGGGCTGTACCACGCTGTATAGGCTCTGCGAGTAGGTGGTCGGGAGCGAGTTCGGGCAACTGTTCGCGTACGAGATCGACGTATGCGTCGTTCGTGTTCACGTATATATTCTCTATGGGCACAATCTGTGCGAAACGGTCGTAAGTGACTTGAAGCTGAGTGCGTCCACATCCGAAGAAGTCGATGAACTGTTTAGGCTTGCTCTCGCGGCTGCATGGCCATAGGCGGCGTCCCTTGCCACCGGCGAGTATTACACAGTAGTTATTGCTTGTATTGTTCATGTTGTTGGTTTTTATTAGTAGATTAATGGATTTTCTTCTTCGTTATTATCTGTTATAATAACGCAGATTTCGTGCCATTATTGTATTTTTTCAGTAGCTAATTTCGCCATTACTCACTGTTTATTTCTTCAGTACGGCTCTTGCTATGAACCATGCGTGCATGGCGAGCGTTGTGAACAGTCCGTAGTGGCGGCGCATGATGCGGAAGCGTTCGAAGAGTGAGGCGCGGTGGTTCTTGTTCGTCATGCCTCCGTCGAGATAGTCAGCCACCACTTCCGGCAGTCGCAAGAGCTGCAAGTGCTCACGTTCGGCGTGTTCCATAATGCGTATGCACCAGTCGACATCGGCAGAGAAGCGATAGCGCAGGTCGTATGGTGTGGCGCGTGCTATGTCGGTGCGTGCGTAGAACGCCTGGTGGCACACCAACATACCGTGTCGGAACGAGCGCCAGTTGAGGTTGTCGGGTGGTGTGAGCCGGCGTGGATGCAGCACGATGCCCTTATCGTCGACGATGTTAGTGTCGCCGTAGAGCACGGCAGGCAGCTTTCCGTCGGAACGTTCGTTCACGTCGTTGGATATCTTCTCGAGTGTTGTGTCGTCGGGCAGCGAGTCGCCGGCGTTGAGGAACACGACGTAGTCGCCCGTTGCGAGTCGTTGTCCCTTGTTCATGGCGTCGTACAGACCGCGGTCGGGTTCGGAGATGATGCGCACCTCGTGCTCTGTCTCCTCCTCCAGGCTGCGTTGGCGGTAAGCCTCTGCCACCTTTACGGTGTCGTCTTTCGACGCTCCGTCGATAATCAAGTGCTCTACTGGCGCCCACGTTTGGTTGAGTATGCTGTCGAGCGTAGGCTTGATGACCTCAGCTGCGTTGTAGGTGCAGGTTATAATTGTGAATTTTATCATGTCAATTAAATAATATATCGTTTGAGAGCGATCAGCTCGTTGTAAACCTCTATGTATCTCATCGCTACCGACTGCTGCGAGTAGTTGTGTGCCACCTTGTGCAGACAGTTTGCTGCGAGTTCGTTGCTGTCAGCCTCGAAGAGCGTCCAGCGTATGCCCTCGGCGAGGTCGGCAGCGTCCTTGAAATTGGCTACGTAGCCGTTGTGCTTATGGTCTATCATCTCCGGAATGCCCCCGACGCGGAAGCCCACGCTTGGCACTCCGCACGCCATCGCCTCCATAATGGTGTTCGGGAGGTTGTCCTCGAGCGAAGGTAGCACGTAGACATCGGCAGCGTTGTACACATTAGCTATCTGCTGCGCATCGCTGATGTAGCCCAATGGGTACGACGGGATGTGCAGTTGTTCGGCTATCTCGTCGGCACTTGCGCCGAGTATAGCCACAGCGGTGTTGCTCTTGAACTGCGGGTTGCTGTCGGCGAGGCGGTTGATAGCCTCTATGAAGTAGGCTGCGCCCTTGCGCTCGTTGGTCACCTTCTGCGACACGAACAGCACGATGCGTCCCTCCTCGGGCAGCCCCATCTGCTGGCGTGCCTTAGTGCGGTCGGCAGGGCAGAACACACGTGTGTCGATGGTGTTGGGTATCGACACGATGCTCTCGCCGGAGAGCAACGCGCTCTGTCGGGCTTGTGCTTCCAGCCAGCGGCTACACGTCACGAAGTGGATGTTATTGCCTTCATACAGTGCCTTCTTGCGCTTCCATATCTTGCGCGAGAGGTCGTTGATAGACCCTCCGCCAGGCAACAGCTTGCAGTTGTGACACACCGTGCGGAAGGCTCCGCAGCTGCGTGCGTAGTGGCAGATGCCCGTGGCGGGCCATAGGTCGTGCATGGTCCACACTATCGGCTTGCCGCTCTTGACAATCTTGCGTATGGAGCTGAGCGAGAGCATACCTTGGTTTATCCAGTTGAGGTGGATGATGTCGGCTTCGCGGAACTCGGGCAGACTTGTGATGTCCGATCCGGCGCTTGCCGTGTCTATTTCAAAGAGATGATTCTTGGAGAAATACAAATGGCGGAAGATAGAAAGGCGTTCGCGCAGAAAATGCCATTTGTATAGCCAATGATGAGGCATCTGAGAGACGGTGACGTGGTTGGTCTGCTTCTCGGCTACCAACATCTTCGCCTTTACTCCGTTTCTCTGCAGAGCTTCCATGAGACGGTTGGCTGCAACGGCAGCACCACCATTTGTCTCGCTTGTGTTTATGATGAGTACTCTCATAAGTATTAAGTTGTGACTACAAAGATAGTGTAAATCGGTGGTAGTACAAAACGAAATCAGCCATTTATGAAAAAAATAACAATAGTTTTTGTAGTTTATGAAAAAATCAGTAATTTAGCACAAATTACGTTTCTCTTCAAACGTATAATATACGCATAATGACAAACAAACAACTCACTTTTGCCTTCTTCGGCAATACTTTCCAGCTGCGCAAGTCGACTTCTTTGGCTCGTGCGCTCGACTATCTTCGCTCTCGTGATGAGCGCGTGATTTTCGACCGCCCGTTCCGCGACTTCCTTATGCACGACCAGCATCTCGACCTCTCCGATGTTGAGGTGTTCGACGGTGATGACTTTGATGCCGACTACGCCGTGTCTATCGGTGGCGACGGCACATTCCTGAAGACTGCGGTGCGCATCGGCTGCAAGAATACGCCCATCGTGGGCATAAACATGGGACGCTTGGGTTTCCTCGCTGACGTGCTGCCCGACGAGGTGGAGAACGCTCTCGCTGCAATCATCGAGGGCGACTACAAGATAGAACGCCACACGGCGATAGAGATACGTACGCATGGTGGCGACTTCGAGGGTTGTCACTACGCACTGAATGATATTGCGGTGTTGAAACGCGACAACGCTTCGATGATCAGCATACGCACGAGCATCGACGACTCGTTTCTTGTTACGTATCAAGCCGATGGACTGGTGGTATGTACGCCTACCGGTTCGACGGCTTACTCGCTGTCGAACGGTGGACCAATCATCGTGCCGCAGACGAGCACGCTATGCCTCACGCCGGTGGCTCCGCACAGTTTGAATGTGCGTCCGGTGGTTATCTCGGATAACAGTAGGGTGGAGCTGCAGGTGGAGTCGCGCTCGCACAACTTCCTTGTGGCGGTAGACGGACGCAGCTATACCATGCACGAGGGCACAACGGTGAGCATACAGAAGGCGCCGTTCTCAACGCTGATAATGAAGCCGAACAACAGAAACTACTTCTCATCGCTCAGAGAGAAGATGATGTGGGGAGCGGATAAGCGTTAGCGACGTGCCGTCGCTAACGCAATTTTGAATTTTGAGTTTTGAATTTTGATGAAGATAACGACCTCTGACAAGTACACAGCAAGGCAGATACTGCGCTGGCTCTGGCAGGCATGGCGTGGCAATAGGCTCCAGACGGCGTTGAACGCGTTGCTTGGCGTGGCTGACGTGGTGCTCAGTCTGGCGCAGGTGTGGGCGGTGAAGCACGCCATCGACGTGGCTTCGGGCTCCGACCGCGGTTCTATCCATTGGGCTGTGGGCATCATGGGCGCACTGATACTGCTCAACTTTGCGGTGAATATCTCGGGGGTATGGGTGCGTAATCTGCTCGGAGTGCGTGCGCAGAACCGTATGCAGCAAGCCACGTTGCGACGCATACTGCAGTCGGAGTGGCATAGCCGCGAGCACTTCCACTCGGGCGACGTGCTCAACCGCTTGGAGCTTGACGTGTCGAACGTCGTGACGTTCCTCACCGAGACGTTGCCGAGCACACTCTCTACCGTACTCATGTTCGTGGGTGCTTTCGCCTGCATGTATCTGATGGACAGCACGTTGGCACTGATACTCGTGGTGATGATACCTCTCTTTGTGCTTGTAAGCAAAGTGTATATGCGCCGTATGCGTCGTCTCTCACGCCGTGTGCGTGAGTCGGACAGTAAGGTGCAGTCGTCAATGCAGGAGAGTGTGCAGCACCGCATGGTGGTGAAGACCTTGGAGGCGACGCAGACGATGGTGGAGCGTCTTGAGACGACACAGTCGGAGCTGCGCCAGAATGTTGTCAACCGCACAAAGTTCTCCGTTCTCTCCAACTTCATCCTCAACTTCGGATTTGCTTCGGGCTATCTCTTGGCGTTCCTTTGGGCAGCTGTGCGTATGCAGGCAGGCACGCTGACATTCGGCAGCATGACCGCCTTCCTGCAGCTCGTCAACCGCATACAGTCGCCGGCACGCACGCTGACGAAACTCGTGCCCGCTTTCGTTAGCGTCTTCACCGCTGCAGAGCGACTCATGGAGCTTGAGGAGGAACCGCGCGAGCCCGAAGGCGAGCCTATTCGGTTTGCCGACTCCTGCGGAATACGCCTTGAGAACGTCACCTATCGCTACGAGGACGGCACACGCGACATTATAAAGAACCTTTCGTTCGACTTCCGTCCGGGGTCAACAACGGCTATCCTCGGCGAGACGGGTGCCGGAAAGACAACGCTCGTGCGTATGCTGCTTGCGCTGATGCGTCCGAAGAGCGGACATATATATATGTATGATGCTGATGGCGAGAAGGAACTGACGCCGCTGATGCGTTGCAACTTTGTGTACGTACCGCAGGGCAATACGCTTCTGAGCGGTACGATACGCGAGAATTTGTTGCTTGGCGACGCTACGGCGACGGATGAGATGATGCGTGAGGCACTTAGAAAGAGTTGCGCCGAGTTTGTCTTTAATCTGCCCGACGGGCTCGACACCCACTGCAGCGAGTGTGGCGGCGGACTCTCCGAGGGTCAGGCGCAGCGCATAGCAATTGCTCGTGCGTTGCTCCGCAATCGCGCCGTGCTCGTGTTCGACGAGGCAACGTCGGCTCTCGATAGCGAGACGGAGTGTCGTCTGCTACGCAATATTCTGGACAATGACACGCACACCGTGATATTCATAACGCATCGTCCGGCAGTGTTAAAGTATTGTAGTCAGCAGCTTGTTATTTAAAAATATACTTGAAAACATGCTTTTTCACGTCGCGCATCGACCGACGCAGACATCCGCATCGACCGACGCAGACATCCGCACCGACCGGCGCAGACATCCGCATCGACCGACGCGGACGTCCGCACCGACCGATGCGGATGCTATTATTGCTTGTTATTGTTGTCCGTAGTGCAGACTTACGTCCTTTAGAATTTCTTTCGGTACGAGTTGTGATACATCCTCGCCACGTGCCACCTTCTCTCTCACCTCCGTGCTGCTGATGTCGTATAGTCCGGTGTCGTAGAGATGCACGCTTGGGGGCAGCGTGTCGGTGTCGATGGGCGACCCCGTGCGCGGATAGATGGCGATGGGGTAGTGGGCTATGATGTCAGAGGCGTGGTACCAGCGGTCGAACACCGCCCAGTTGTCGGCACCTATGAGGAGCGTGAACTCGCGGTCGGGGTAGTCGGCGGAGAGGTGTTGCAGCGTGTGCCACATATACGATGGACGTGGCAAGCGAAACTCGTAGTCGCTTGCCGTGAGCTGCGGATAGGGCGTAAGCGCACGCTGCGTCATCTCGAGGCGCAGCTGGTCGTCGAGCAGACTGCCTGCTGCCTTCAGTGGGTTCTGTGGCGACACAATGAGCCATATCTCGTCCAACCCGGCTTCTTCCAACATTCGCTTCGCAATGGCGATGTGTCCGTTGTGTATGGGGTTGAACGACCCGCCGTAGATACCTGTCTTTATCTTCTGCATTGTTTTATGTTTGTATAGGAGGGTGTGACAAAACTACAAAACGTAGGAGGGTATGGCATCCTTGCCATACCCACGCTGCCTGCTATAATCGTATTTTTCCACGCAATCCGTGGAACCTTAGGGGGTGCACTTGTCTCAAGTGCACCAACCGAGTAAATAGTATTCTCCCACAGAATTCACAGAATTCACAGAACTTTCTTGCCGTAGCTTTCTCCCACAGAATTCACAGATTTCACAGAACTTTCTTGCTGTAGCTTCTCCCACAGATTTCACAGAATTCACAGAACTTTCTTGCTGTAGCTTTCTCCCACAGAATTCACAGAACTCACAGAAGTTTCTTTCTGTAGTTTCTCCCACAGATTTCACAGAACACAGCAGAAGGTACTGTGAATTCTGTGGGACTCCTACGCCCCCAATAATCTGTGCTCATCTGTGCAATCTGTGGAAGACTCTTCTCTGCAGAAGGTTCTGTGAATTTTGTGCGTTCTGTGGGAAAATCCGCTACTGATACCAAGTGGCTGCGTGGGTATGGCAGGATGCCATACCCTCCTAAGATACTACTCTTCGATGAATGAGCGGATAGCCTCGTAGGTCTCCTCTACAGCCTTCTCAAGGTCGTCGTTGATGATGATGCGGTCGAACTTCGGGGCCTGCGACAGTTCGAACTCGGCGCGTGCGATGCGCTGCTCAATCACCTCGGGCGCATCCGTGGCGCGTCCGACGAGGCGGCGGCGCAGCTCCTCCACCGATGGCGGCTGGATGAACAGACTCAGTGCGCGGTCGCCATAAAACTTCTTGATGTTGCAGCCACCCTTAACGTCGAGGTCGAACACCACGTTCTCGCCGCGTGCAGCCTGCGTCTCTACCTGCTCTTTTAGTGTGCCGTAGAAACGGTCCTGATAAACCTCCTCGTACTCAAGGAACTCGTCGCGACTGATACGCTCGCGAAACTCCTCGGGAGTGATGAAGAAATACTCTACACCGTTCTGCTCGGTGCCACGCGGAGCGCGTGAGGTGCACGAAATGGAGAAGGCGAGGTGCAGCTCCGGACGCTGCATCAGACGATTGATAATTGTGCTTTTGCCGCTGCCACTTGGAGCGGAGAATATAATGAGTTTGCCCATGTTTGAGTTTTGAATTTAAAGCGCGTTCAGCACTTGTTCCTTAATCTGCTCCAGCTCGTCCTTCATCTTCACCACGATGTTCTGCATCTCGGCGTTGTTGCTCTTCGAGCCGGTAGTGTTAATCTCGCGTCCCATCTCCTGCGCTATGAAGCCGAGCTTCTTGCCCTGACCTCCCTCTTCAGCCATTGTCTCGCGGAAGTAGTTGAGGTGGTTGGCGAGACGCTGCTTCTCCTCGCTGATGTCGAGCTTCTCGATGTAGTAGATAAGCTCCTGCTCGAGGCGGTTCTTGTCGTAGTCCACCTCTGGGATGGAGCTCAGTCCGTCGACGATGCGTGTGCGAATCTTCTCCACGCGCGACTTCTCGTAAGGCTCGATACTCTTCAGTAGAGCCTCGATGTTGTCTATCTTCTCGCCGAACTTCTTCTGCAGCGCGGCACCCTCCTGCTGGCGGAACGCCACAAGTGCGTCGATAGCCTCGTCGATGGCCTTGCGTGCCACTACCCACTCCTCGTCAGAGAGCGTCTCTATCTCCACCTTCGACATCACGTCGGGCATACGCAGCAGCGTGACGAACCAGTCGGCAGGCAGCGGTATCTGGCACTCCGCAGCCACGCTCTTTATCTGCTCGCAGTAGTTCTTGGCGAGCGCGGTGTTGATGGTCGTGGCATCGCTTGTGGCATCCTTCTCCACCCATATCGCGAAGTCAACCTTGCCACGTATCACCTTCGCCTGGATAGCCTGGCGTATCTCCATCTCCTTCTCTCTGAAGAGGGGAGCGATGCGTGTTGAAAGGTCGAGTGCCTTGCTGTTCAGCGACTTTATCTCGACGTTGATTTTCTTACCATTGTAGACTGCGACAGACTTGCCGTAGCCGGTCATTGAAAGTATCATATTGCGTGTTTGTTATTTATATATGCTTGTTTGTTATTCGGAATGCAAATGTAGCTAATATTTTCCATATATGAAAAAAAACGTTTGCTTGTTTTTTTTAACGCTTCGTTAATGGGCGAATTTGAATAAAAAATTGTATTTTTGCAATCTATTATATTAATGTGTAGTCTGCCATTAAGCACCGATTATGAGTTATTGTGGCGTTTAGTAGTTGCAGACGCAGAAAAAAATAAGAAAAGAATGTCGTGTATATTGAGCATTGATACGAGCACTAATGTGTGTTCAGTCGCCGTCAGTCAGGATGGCGCGTGTATATTCTCCAAGGAAGACTTTGATGGTCCGAACCACGCCGTGAAACTCGGCGTATATGTTGACGAGGCAATGTCGTTTGCCGATAGCCATGCCATACCGCTCGATGCCGTAGCCGTGAGCTGCGGTCCGGGCTCGTACACAGGTCTGCGCATCGGTGTGTCGATGGCGAAGGGCATCTGCTACGGTCAGAACCTGAAGCTGATCTCGGTGCCTACGCTCGAGCTGATGACTGTACCCGTGCTGCTGCGCGAGGAAGTGGAGGAGGGCGCACTGCTCTGTCCGATGCTCGACGCACGCCGCATGGAGGTCTACTCGGCTGTCTACGACCGTGCGCTGCATGAGGTGCGTGGCATTCAGGCGGACATCGTCGATGCCGACACGTACAAGGAATACCTCGATCGCGGACCGGTCTACTTCTTCGGCAACGGTGCAGAGAAGTGTATGGAGGTGATTAACCATCCCAATGCGCGCCTCATAAAGAACGTACACCCACTCGCTAAGTGGATGTATCCGCTCGCCGAGAAGCGCATCGCGCTGGAGAAGTTTGAAGATGTGGCATACTTTGTGCCGTTCTATCTGAAGGACTTTGTGGCGAAAGAATCAAAGAAGTTACTGTAATAGATATATGAAGATAAAAGGATTAGACTACAATACACAACGCGAGCACCTCGTGCTGCCCGAATACGGACGCGAGGTGCAGCAGATGGTCGACTACTGTGTCGGCTTGAAGAGCCGTGCCGAGCGTCAGCGTTGTGCCAATACCATAATCGCGGTCATGGAGCGCATGATGCCACACAACTACGAGAAGAAAGACTACCGACAGAAACTGTGGGACCACCTCGCACTTATGAGCGGTTTTCAGCTCGATATCGACTACCCTTGCGACATCACCGAGGCGCACAACATGCTGAAGAAACCGGCACCGATGCGCTATCCGATGAAGCGTATTCCGGTGCGTCACTACGGCAATATGATGTTCGAAGTGTTCGAGTTGCTTAAGAATATGCCCAACGGAGTGGAACGCACCGAACTGACACGCCTCGCTGCCAACCAAATGAAGCGCGACCTCGTACTCTGGGGACACGGCTCTATCGACAATGAAAAGGTGGCTTCCGACCTTGCTGACTACACCGACGGCAAGATACAGCTCGACCTCGACACGTTTAAGTTCGACCGCACAGAGGCTCCGACACGCAATCAGGAGAGAAGACAACGTCGTAGAAAATAAACTACAAAGCTTATGGAATCGTTTATAATTGAAGGCGGACGTCCGCTACGTGGCACCATCACACCGCAAGGAGCCAAGAATGAGGCACTTGAGGTGATTGCTGCTGTGCTGCTCACCCCCGACCCCGTCCGAATAACAAATATCCCTGATATTCTCGATGTCAACAATCTCATACGCTTGTTGCAGGATGTAGGCGTGAAAGTGATGCGCAACGGTAAGGGCGACTTCACGTTTCAGGCAGACGAACTCAACCTTGAGTTTCTCGCCAGCGACGAATACGTGAAGAAGTGCGCCGCATTACGAGGCAGCGTGCTTATGATGGGTCCGCTGCTCGCACGCTTCGGTAAGGCTGTTGTGGCAGAACCCGGTGGCGACAAGATAGGTCGCCGACGTCTCGATACCCACTTCCTTGGTTTTAAGAACCTCGGTGCAGAGTTCAACTCCGACGACGAGCGTCATGTGTACAACATCGAGGCGGAGAAGCTGCACGGCACATACATGCTACTTGATGAGGCTTCGGTGACTGGCACTGCCAATGTCGTCATGGCTGCCGTGCTCGCAGAGGGCACAACGACAATATATAACGCAGCCTGCGAACCGTATATCCAGCAGCTATGCCACTTGCTCAACGCTATGGGAGCCAATATCTCCGGCATCGCTTCTAACCTGCTCACCATCGTGGGTGTGGAGAAGTTGCATGGAGCCACACACCGCATCCTGCCAGACATGATAGAGGTGGGCTCGTTTATCGGTATGGCAGCAATGGTAGGCGACGGCATACGCATAAAAGACTGCGCCGTTAAACAGCTTGGAGTCATCCCAGACGCATTCCGCCGACTCGGTGTGCAGATAGATGTGGACGGCGACGACCTATATATACCGCACCAGTCGCACTATGTAGTCGACTCGTTCATCGACGGATCGATAATGACACTCGCCGATGCACCATGGCCCGGCCTCACCCCCGACCTCCTTTCGGTGCTCATCGTGGTTGCTACGCAGGCTCGTGGCTCGGTGCTCGTTCATCAGAAGATGTTCGAGAGTCGACTCTTCTTCGTCGATAAGCTCATCGATATGGGCGCACAGATAATACTCTGCGACCCACACCGCTGCGTCATCGTGGGACACGACCGCAACAAACAGCTACGCGCAGGTCGTATGTCGAGCCCCGATATACGCGCCGGCATCGCATTGCTCATCGCCGCTCTCGGTGCTAAGGGCACCAGCCGTATTGACAACATCGCACAGATCGACCGCGGATACGAGGACATAGAAGCACGACTCAACGCATTGGGAGCAAAGATCAGTAGAGTGTAAAGCAACTCGCTGGCTTGTGAACTCGTTTACTTGTGAGCATATCTCCTCGTCAACTCGTTCCTTGTCAACTTTTCAACTCGTCTCCTCGTCAACTAACAAAGAAATGATAAAGAAAGAAACAGTATATAAGATAGGTAAGATAGGCAAACCGCACGGTGTGGACGGCGAGGTGTCGTTCCACTTCGACGACGACATCTTCGACCGCGTAGATGCCGACTACCTCATTCTCGACATCGACGGCATCCTCGTGCCGTTCTTCCTCGACGAATATCGCTTTAAGAACGACGAAACAGCGCTCGTGCGCTTCGCCGATATCGACTCTCAGGAGCGTGTACGCGAGCTGACGGGTTGCGATGTCTACTTCCCACGCGAGCACGTAGACACCGATGGAGAGGAACTCTCTTGGGCTGCTATCGTTGGCTTTAAGGTCATCGACGAGCGTACTGGCAAAGTTGTAGGCGAGATACACTCCGTCGACGACTCTACAATCAATACGCTCTTCTGCCTGCTCACTCCCGACGGCACCGACCTGCTCATCCCTGCTTCCGACGACCTCATCGTCGAGGTGGATGCTGAGCACCAAGCGATAACGATGAACCTGCCCGAAGGACTGACAGAGTTGTAATGAGGGGCTAGCTTTTCTAGTTTTTCTAGCTTTCTAGTTTTTCTAGTTCTTCTAGTTCTTCTAGTTCTTATAGCTCTTCTATTCCCCCAAGAACATCAAGCAATAAACACAATCAATAACAATGAAACAAATCTGTATCCTCGGTTCCACCGGTTCGATCGGAACCCAGGCACTCGACGTGATAGAACAGCATAGCGACCGCTACGAGGTGTACTGCCTAACAGCCAACAACCGCTACGAGATGCTTGCTGAGCAGGCACGCAAGTTCCGCCCGGCTGCCGTTGTCATAGCCAACAAAGCCCACTACGAAGCACTGAAGCTGCTGCTTGCCGACCTGCCAGACATCAAGGTGTATGCCGGAGCAAAGGCTCTCGACGAGATAGTGGAGGCACAACCTATAGACATGGTGCTTACAGCAATGGTTGGCTTCGCCGGACTCTCGCCAACAATACACGCCATCAAGGCACGCAAGACTATCTGCCTTGCCAATAAGGAGACACTTGTCGTAGCCGGCGACCTCATCTGCCGTCTCGCAGCTGAATATCATGTGAACATCCTGCCCGTAGATAGCGAGCACTCAGCCATCTTCCAGAGCATAGTGGGCGAAGGCGACAACGAGATAGAGAAGATATTGCTCACCGCTTCGGGCGGCCCGTTCCGCAAGTTCACACTCGACGAGATGCGCGACGTGAAGGCTGCCGACGCTCTGCGCCACCCAACATGGGACATGGGCGCGAAGATCACCATCGACTCAGCATCGATGATGAACAAGGGCTTCGAGGTGATTGAAGCAAAGTGGCTCTTCGGCGTTGAGGCTGACAAGATTCAGGTGCTGGTACACCCACAGTCAATAGTGCACAGCGCGGTACAGTTCCGCGATGGCGGCGTTAAGGCACAACTCGGTGTGCCCGATATGCGCCTACCTATACAGTATGCGTTCTCGTTCCCCGAACGTCTTCCGCTCAACGGCGACCGTCTCGACCTCTTCCGTCAGCCACTCGAGTTCTTCGAGCCCGACATGGAGAAGTTCCGCTGTCTCGCAATGGCATACGAGTCGATACGTCGCGGTGGCAACGTGCCGTGCATCATGAACGCTGCCAACGAAGTGGTGAACGAGGCGTTCCGCCACGACCGCTGCGGATTCCTGCAGATGGCAGACATCATCGAGGCTACGATGCAGCGTGCCACATTCATCGCACAACCTACATACGACGACTATATAGCTTCGGACGCAGAGGCAAGACGCATTGCCGAAAGCATGTTGTAATGTAGAATGTAGAATGTTGAATTTTGAGTTTTGAATTGTCGGCTGCGCCGATGAGGAATTATTCAATATGGAATTCACAACTCTCAATTCAAAATTCATAAATTCAAAATGCGCGAAGCGCACAACTCAAAATTCAAAACTCAAAACTCAAAACTCTTAAATGGAAATATTTCTTATAAAGGCGCTCCAGTTTATGCTGGCTATATCGCTCCTCGTGCTTCTGCATGAGGGCGGACACTTCTTCTTCTCGAAACTCTTTGGCGTACGCGTCGAGAAGTTCTACCTCTTCTTCGACCCTTGGTTCAGTCTGTTCAAGTTCAAGCCGAAGAAGAGTGATACAACCTACGGCATCGGTTGGCTTCCGCTCGGTGGCTACTGCAAGATATCGGGTATGATTGACGAGTCGATGGACACCGAGCAGATGAAGCAGCCTGCTCAGCCATACGAGTTCCGCTCGAAGCCGGCTTGGCAACGACTCCTTATAATGATAGGTGGTGTGCTCGTCAACTTCCTCCTCGCGCTGTTCATCTACGCCATGTGTCTCTTCACATGGGGTGAGGACTACGTCCGTCCGAAGGATATGGCGCAGGGAATGTTGTTCAACAAGGAGGCGAAGGCACTCGGCTTCCAGGATCACGACATACTTGTCGGCACTAATCTCGGAGAGTTCAAGGATGCAAAGGCTGATATGTATCGCGGTCTGGCTAACGCCACTGAGGTGTACGTGATACGTGACGGCAAGCAGCTGACCATAAACACTCCCGGCGACCTCGACTTGCTGAGTATGCTGAAGAACGTGCCTATGTTCGTGCAGCCATACGTACCGGCTGTGGTGGACAGCGTGAGTCCGAAGTCGGCAGCAGAGCGCATGGGCTTGCAGAAGTCCGACCGCATCCTCTCGCTTAATGGTAAGCAGATTGACTCGTTCTCTGCTTTCACCTACGAGGCAGGACGCAGCACCGATATGTTCACCTGCGCACAGACACACGCCGACACAGTGAAGGCACTCACCGCTGTGCTCATCGTAGAGCGTCAGGTGGATGGTAAGACCGACACACTCACACTAAAGGGACAGTTCGACGCTGTGTCTGCTGGCGGTTTCTCACCGTTCTCTAAGGGCAAGCCTATGCGCCTCGTGCTCGGCTATATGCCGCAGCAGCCCCAGTATAAGGTGACACACATCGACTATGGCTTCTTCGAGTCGTTCCCTGCAGGCGTTAAGTATGGCTGCAAGGTGCTCTCGGGCTACGTAGGCGACATGAAGTATCTCTTCTCGGCTGAAGGAGCGAAGTCGCTCGGTGGTTTCGGTGCTATCGGCAGTCTGTTCCCGTCGCAGTGGGATTGGCACTCGTTCTGGTTGATGACCGCCTTCCTCAGCATCATCCTCGCCTTTATGAACATCCTGCCTATCCCTGCGCTCGACGGCGGACACGTGCTCTTCCTGCTCTACGAGATGATAGCTCGCCGCAAGCCGTCGGAGAACTTTATGATATACGCCGAGTATATCGGCATCGGCGTTCTGCTGTTGCTCATGGTGATGGCGAACCTCAACGATATATTGCGATTCCTGCATATAATATAAGGTGTAATACATTTCCGTAGCGTGCTGTGGCTGCTAACCAACCTTAGTCGCTGCGGACAAACAATTAGAAACAAAACAATTTAAAAATAGAAAATTATGAAAGAACCAAAATGGTGGTTGGATACCGAATCACTCCAAGGCAGCGACTTTGCAATGTCTACTGCCTTCTCTGCGCTGATGCGTAAAGTGTTTATCTGGATGGCTCTCGCACTTGTTATCACTGGTGTGACGGCATACGGTGTTGCTACGACTCCGTCGTTGCTGATTGCCATTGTCACCAATAAGGCATTGTTCTGGGGATTGATTATCGCCGAGCTTGCACTCGTGTTTGCTGTCAGCGGTGCTATCAACCGTCTGTCGCTCGCTACCGCAACGTTGCTGTTCGTGCTCTATTCGGTTGTGAATGGTGCTACGTTGTCTGTCATCTTCTTAGCTTACAGTATGCCGGCAATCATACAGACATTCTTCATCACCGCCGGTACATTTGGCGTTATGGCACTCGTGGGCTACACAACGAAGACCGACCTTACGTCGCTCGGTAAGCTGCTGTTCATGGCTTTGATAGGTCTTGTCATAGCTACTGTTGTCAACATGTTCGTGGGCAGCACAGGCTTCGACTATATCCTGAGCTACGTAGGTGTGCTCATCTTCGTCGGACTCACCGCTTACGACACGCAGAAGATCAAGCAGATGTGTATGCAGGCACCCGATGCAGGCGAGCATATGCAGAAGCTCGCTCTGCTTGGTGCGTTGAGTCTCTACCTCGACTTCATCAACCTCTTCCTTTATCTGCTCCGTATCTTCGGAAACAATAAGGACTAATAACGTCTGTACGACTTGGCGCATGTGTGTCTAAGTCAACTTACGATTTAAACGTCGGGCGGAGAATTACGTTTTACTTTGATAGCTTTCAAGTAGTTATCGTGCGAAAGTAGACGTAATTCTCCGCTTTTTTGTGCCCATAATTATAGCTGTATTTCTTTTAATTGAACGAAAAAGGGCGTTTGTTGAATAAATTTGTGGGGTTGATAGTTATTGAATAACTTTGCAAATGTAAAAAGGAAGAATAGTTTAAAATTAAAGTAGTAATTGTTAGAGAGTTAATAATTTAGAGAGTTATTTAAAAGTAAGTTAGAGAGTTAAACGAATTAAAATTAGAGTTTACACATACATCAGATTACGTTTCATACACACATTAAGCAATGTTATTTAAGCAAAAGACTACAAGTATTAGAGTAATCCACGGCGGTGGAGTCACAAACGAATGAATTTTGTTGTTGATTAATAGTTTTTTCGTGAGAAAAGGTTATAAAAGTACGGGACTATCTTTAGTCCCGTTTTTTTATATGCTCGCCATTTATAACTTCTAAGAGTAATCATAACTCTCAACTCTAAATTCTCAATTCTCAACTGAACGAATTGAAAATTCGTTCTACCTTCCCAGATACTTGTCTGCGAGGTAGTTGCTCAGTGCCTCCTTGTACATATCGCCGATTGGCAGATACGTGTCGGCATCCATCACGATGCGGTTTTTGGTCACCTCCTGCACATGATTCATGTTCACGATATACGAGCGGTGTATGCGCAGGAAGTTGGACGGCAGACGTTCCTCCATGCGTTTCATGGCGAGGAGCATGATGATGGGGCGTGGCTGATCGATGATGTGTACCTTCAGATATTCGGACATACCCTCAATGTAGCGTATGTCGGCAATCTTCACGCGCACCACTTTGTGCTCCGTCTTCAAGAATATGTTCTCGTCGGTGAGTTCTGGCTCTGGCTCGGTTGGCAGCGAGAGCGGTGTGTTGGCGTGCTCATAGCGTTCCTTTACACGTAAGGCGGCGCGGCGGAAGTCGTCGAGACTGAACGGCTTCAGCAGATAGTCGACAGCATTCACCTTATATCCGTCGATGGCGTACTCGGAGTAAGCCGTGGTGAAGACCACAAGCGGTGGAGCCACAAGCGAGCGCACGAAGTCCATGCCGTTGAGGTCGGGCATGTTGATGTCGATGAAGATGGCATCAACACGCTCGCTGTTGATGATGTCGCGTGCTTCGAGAGCACTCTGACACTCGCCAACGAGAGTCAGGAACGGCACTTTTGATACGTAGGCAGCAAGTTGCTGCAGAGCCAGAGGCTCGTCGTCGATGATGAGGGTCTTTATCATAGTTGTCGAAATTATGTGTTCAGTGCAATTTATAGTTGTGTAAATCCTTTCTTGGCGTGGCGTGCGTTTAGCTCTGCATCGGAATGTCGAGCTTCACTTCGTACGTCTTTTCAGCATCGTTGATGCTCAGTGTGTAGTCGTCCTCGTAGAGCAGTTCGAGTCGTTGTCGCACGTTTTGCAGTCCCATGCCGCCTTTCTCGTTCGACTTCTGTGACTGTGTGGGTTTGCTGTTGCGGCAGTCGAAGAGCAGTCGCTTGTTTTCCACTTCTACGCTTATGTTGATGAACGACTCCTCGCGGTAGCTGATGCCGTGCTTGAAGGCGTTCTCCACGAAGATGATGAGCATCAGCGGAGGCAGCTTCAGCTCGGGCAGTTGCTTGGGTAAGTCTACGTTGATGTGTACCTTGTTGCTGTAGCGCAGGCGCATCAGCTGCACGTAGAGGTTGAGAAACTCCACCTCGCGCGATAATGGTATCAGCTTTTTACTACCCTCGTACAGAATGTGGCGCATCATCTTCGACAGTTCCACGATTGTTGTCTTGGCTCGTTCGGGGTCGATGTCCACGAGGGCGTGTATGTTGTTCAGCGTGTTCATGAAGAAGTGGGGGTTCACCTGATATTTCAGATACTCCATTTGCTGCTCCAGGTTCTTCTTGTCGATAATCTTCTGGCGCTCCAGGTCGCGCTGCGACATGAAGTAGAGCTTCACGCCGAGGTTCATGCCCATCAGCAGCAGTCCGCCGAAGAACGCCACCAGCTCGCCCGGTCCTAATATTGGCAGAGGGTCGATGGGTCGGAACTCCAACGGTTTACTGTGCATAGGGTTCTGCGGACTGCAATAGCGTCCGTCGCCCAGTCGCACTGCTGCCACTCGTTCGTAGGCGATAGAGTCGGCTTTCCACTCTTCTTCCATGCGTATCTCGTCGATGTGTCTGTGCTTCGGTCGCCCCATGTAGTTGATGAATGTGCCGGCGAGCAATATGGCTACCGACAGACACAGGTAGGTTCCGGTCTTGCGCTTGCGTAGCAGGATGGGCAGAAGCAGGAAGTTGTGAATGGCGAACATCACAAGCCATATACTTGTGAACGCCCATGCGTGGAGTATCTCGCCCCACGAGAAGGTGATCTTTGGGTTGCCTGCCATGCGTGTGTATATGTTCACCACTGGCGATGCATACAGCAACGCCCACATGAACGTATAAATGGTATGCTCTTTACGAAAATTCATAGGCTTTGGTTTTTATAACTCTCTTTGTCTTTAATGTCTCTAATTCGTTTTTCTATATCTCCATTTCGGGATAGCGGGCTTTCAGTGCAGCCAGTTTCTGATGCGTCTTCTCAATGAAGGCGCGGTGTTCTGCCGAGTCGGGGTTGAACGGGCGGTGGTTCAGGGCTGCCTTTATTGGCTGCCACTCGCTCAAGAATGCTTTTGTTTCGTTGCTGAAGAACGTGTCGGCGAAGCGTTCCCAAATGTAGTCGACGGCTTGCTGCGAGGGGTGCAACATGTCGGGCGCATAGAAGCGATAGTCGCGAAGCTCGTCGCACACTATCTCGTACGCCGGGAAGTAGACGCAGCCCTCGGTCTGCTCTGCCACCTGCTCTGCTGCTAACAGCAGCGTAGCCTTCGACACGGCACTGCCGTGGAAGCCATACTTGGCGTAGCGTATCGGACTCACGGTGAGCACGATGCGCACGTCCGCTCTGCGCTCGCGCAGCATGTTTATGGCTTTCGTTATGTATTCCGTACACTCGTCGACGCTGAGACTGCGCTCGGTGAAGAGTCGCTGCGGTCGCTTCTGGCAGTTGTCCACTATCTCGCCCGTCTCGTTGAGTATGTACACGCGGTTGGTGCCGAGCGTGAACACCGCCGTGCGCGCCACCTCCGCAGTCGTGACTGCGAGGTAGCGCTCTACGGTGTGCAGTATGCTCGCCGGGTTGTACATCACGCCGTACGGATTGACCGTAGCGCGAAACTTGTCGTCGACGAATCTGCTGCCGATATTGTCGGCAAAGCACGAACCCACGAAGAGCATACGCTCGCAGGGGGCTATCGCGAACGGCGACTTGTCGATGGTGACTGGCGTGCGGAATTCCATAATTCTTACTCTTTTTTTCTTCTAACTTCAAATACCACTCCGCCGATGATGGCGAGAGCCAGCAGCAGATAGGCTGCGTAAGCTGCGGTCTCGGTGTTCTTCACCGATGCCGGCTTGAACGTGAGCACCACGTTGTGCTTGCCCGGCTTCACGTTGATGGCGCGCAGCACGTAGTTGACGCGACCCACCTCTACGTCCTTGCCGTCGACCGTAGCGGTCCAGCCCGGGTAGTAAATCTCAGAGAATACCACTACGCCGCCCTTCGGCGACTGCACGGTGTATTGTAGTTCGTTCGGCTCGTACTTGTCGAGACGCACGAACGCTGTGCCCTCCTGCTTTACGGCTTCGCCTAAGGCTGCCTTGAACTTGCTGTCGGCCACAGCCTCGTGATGCAGGTCGAGCTGCTTGATGGCATCGAGCTCCTGGTTGGCGTTGTCTACATACTGGAGGCGGTCGACGAACCACGCGTTGCCGTAGGCGTACGGGTTCTGCAAGGGCACGGTCTGTCCGCCCTGCAGCGGCATAATGATATACTTGGTGTTGAGCATGTTGAGCACCGGATAAACCGAGTCGCCCGGTACGCTTGTCATGTCGCCCTGCGCCTTAGCGATGGCAGACATCGCCTGCTGCATCTCGGGTGCGATATACGCGTCGATAAGCTCCTGGTAGCGGCGCAGCTTGGCTGCATGATAACCGCCAATCGACTTGTGGTAGTACGATGTCTCGTTCTCGTTGAACGTGTTCGACGCGAGGTTCAGCACGCGATAGTCGAGCGATGTGTCCTGCAGAATCTGGCGGTCGGTGGCTGTCTCCTGCTGCGGAGTCTCGCGCACGCTGCGCTCCACGAACATTCCGTCGTTGAGGTAGCGCTTGTTCACCTGCCACATATCCACGAGACAGAGCGCGAAGAGGAGAGCCACGGCGTACTTCGGCTGCAGCTTCTTCAGCAGAGCGAGCACGAGGATGACGGTTCCGGCGAGTATCACGAAGAACGAACGCCAGCAGTCGGCGGTGAATATAGAGATGCGTATCTCGCGCAGATTGCTGATGAGCGGAGTGAGATACTCGCTCGGTATAGAGGCGAGAGCGCGCAGCTCGGCATTAGAAACGAAGTCGGGGAAGAACACCGTAGGCATGATGGCAAACGCCACGCACATACCGGCTGTGAGCACGAAGCTGAGTGCGAGCCACGAGCGGTTCTTCACCTCGCGGCACACCAGTCGGTGCGAAGCCGGACCGACGAGCAGTGGGGTGGTGCCCTTGAGGAAGTTCTCGGTCTCGAACACCTTCTTCAGAGCCAGCATGGCGAGCAGCGGAATGGTGAACTCGGCGATGACGAGTATCGATGCCACGGTGCGGAACTTGGCGTACATCGGCACATAGTCGAGGAAGAGGTCGGTGAACCACATGAAGTTTCTGCCCCACGAGAGCAGCACGGAGAGCACCGTCGCAGCGAGCAGTGCCCACTTCATCGGGCCCTTCACTATGAACAGACCCAGCACGAAGAGCAGCATCACGAACGCTCCGACGTACACCGGACCGCTTGTGCCCGGCTGGTTACCCCAGTACTGACCCAACTGCTGATATATCTGATAGAACTCGGGGTTGGCTTTCTCCATTGCCTTCTCGTTCTGCGCCAACGGCACCGAAGCACCGCCCTTGGTGTTAGGCACAAGCAGGGTCCAAGTCTCGTCGACACCGTAGCTCCACTGCGTGATATAGTCGCGGTCGAGGCCGCTCGAAGTCTGGTTGGCAGCGTTCTTCTTCACCAGCTCGCTCTTGCCGCGCATCGACTCCTGTGTGTACTGCCATGTGTGGTAGAGGTTGGAGAGGTTGATCACCACGCCCAATACAGCCGCCACGGCGCACACCGCCGTAGCCTTGGCGAAGCGTGCCATCTGCTTCTGGCGCAGAGCCTCTACGAGGTAGGCGATGACCATGAACAGCACGATGAACAGATAATAGTAGGTCATCTGCACGTGGTTGGCTTGAATCTCGAGCGCCGTGAACAGACCCGTGAGCACGAAGCCCCACACGTACTTGCCACGGTAGGCGAGCACGATGCCCGCAATCATCGGCGGCAGATAAGCCAGCGCAATCACCTTCCAGATGTGTCCGGCGGCGATGATGATGAAGAAGTAGCTACTGAAAGCCCACAGAATGGAACCTAACGCTGCCAGCTCGCGGCGGAAGTCGAACGCACGCAGCAGGATGTAGAAGCCCAGAAGATAGGCGAACACGTACCACACGTTCTCCGGAAGCCACAGGTGGTAGAACTTGCCCACGCCGTTCAGCACCTCCTGCGAGTGGTACGACGGAGCCATCTGATACGTAGGCATACCGCCGAACAAGGCGTTCGTCCAGCGCGGCATGTCGCCCGTGCGCTGGTAATACTCAGTAAGCTCCTCGCCCGCGCCGCGTCCGGCTGACGAGTCGTGACGATAGAGGATGCGCCCCTCCGTGTCTGCCGGGAAGAAGTAGGCAAACGCGATGACCGCAAACAACAACACTACCAGCAAGTCTGGCAGAAAGCGTTTCAAAGTCTTCATTGATATTCTTGTTTTATTTGATTATACATTAATATATATGTTTGCAAAGTTACAGAAATAATTCAAAATACGCAGTAATCTAAGTGTTTTTCTTAACTTGCATGGTGCGCATCGACCGACGCAGACGTCCGCATCGACCGACGCAGATGTCCGCATCGACCGACGCGGATGCCCAAAGTTGCACTTTCGCAATGTAAAATATGTCATTAAAAACGCTCCGAGTGTCATTCTGTCAGACCGTCGGCTCTGCTTTTTGTCAGCAAAAGACAAGACATTTAGCTTTTGGCACACCATTTGTATATCAGTAAGCGAAAACATCAACCAATTAAAGTAAAAAATAAAAAAACGAAATATTATGGGAAAGATTATTGGAATCGACTTAGGTACTACAAACTCTTGTGTTGCCGTATTTGAAGGCAACGAACCGGTAGTAATCGCCAACAGCGAAGGCAAGCGCACAACTCCTTCAGTCGTTGGCTTCGTAAAGGACGGCGAGCGTAAGGTAGGCGACCCTGCAAAGCGTCAGGCAATCACCAACCCGAAGAACACCGTATACTCAATCAAGCGCTTCATGGGCGAGACCTATGAGCAGTGCTCAAAGGAGGTGACACGCGTACCGTTCAGCGTTGTGAACGAAGGCGGCTATCCGCGCGTTGACATCGACGGACGCAAGTACACTCCGCAGGAAATCTCGGCAATGGTGCTTCAGAAGATGAAGAAGACCGCTGAGGACTATCTCGGTCAGGAGGTTACGGATGCCGTAATCACCGTTCCGGCATACTTCTCCGACTCACAGCGCCAGGCTACAAAGGAGGCAGGTCAGATCGCAGGTCTCAACGTTCGCCGTATCGTGAACGAGCCGACAGCAGCTGCACTCGCTTACGGCGTAGACAAGGCTAACAAGGACATGAAGATTGCAGTGTTCGACCTCGGTGGCGGTACATTCGATATCTCTATCCTCGAGTTCGGCGGCGGCGTGTTCGAGGTGCTCTCTACAAACGGTGATACACACCTCGGCGGCGACGACTTCGACCAGGTAATCATCGACTGGCTCGTACAGGGCTTCAAGGCTGACGAAGGCATCGACCTCTCTAAGGACCCGATGGCTATGCAGCGCCTCAAGGAGGCTGCAGAGAAGGCAAAGATAGAGCTCTCAAGCACCACATCTACCGAAATCAACCTGCCGTATATCTCAGCCGAGGGCGGTGTGCCAAAGCACTTGGTTAAGACGCTGACACGCTCACAGTTCGAGCAGCTCGCACACAACCTCATCCAGGCTTGCCTCGTACCTTGCCAGAACGCAATGCGCGACGCAAAGCTCCAGACATCAGACATCGACGAGGTGATCCTCGTGGGCGGTTCAAGCCGTATACCAGCCGTACAGACACTCGTTAAGAACTACTTCGGCAAGGAGCCTTCAAAGGGCGTTAACCCCGACGAGGTGGTAGCCGTAGGCGCATCTATCCAGGGCGCTATCCTCAATAAGGAGAGCGGCGTAGGCGACATCGTACTGCTCGACGTAACACCGCTTACACTCGGTATCGAGACAATGGGCGGCGTGATGACAAAGCTCATCGACGCCAACACCACAATCCCGGCTAAGAAGAGCGAGACATTCTCTACAGCCGTCGACAACCAGACAGCCGTGACCATCCACGTGCTCCAGGGCGAGCGTCCGATGGCTGCACAGAACAAGTCAATCGGCCAGTTCAACCTCGAAGGCATCGCACCGGCACGCCGCGGCGTTCCGCAGATTGAGGTGACATTCGACATCGACGCCAACGGTATCCTCAACGTCTCTGCAAAGGACAAGGCAACAGGCAAGGAGCAGGCAATCCGCATCGAGGCTTCTTCAGGCTTGAGCAAGGAGGAAATCGAGCGCATGAAGGCTGAGGCAGAGCAGAACGCAGCTTCTGACAAGGCAGAGCGCGAGAAGATCGACAAGCTCAATCAGGCTGACTCGATGATCTTCACCACCGAGAACTTCCTCAAGGACAACGGCGACAAGATCCCAGCAGACCAGAAACCGGGCATCGAGCAGGCTCTGCAGCAGCTCAAGGACGCTCACAAGGCTGCCGACGTGGCTGCCATCGACACCGCCATCGCCAACCTCAACAACGTCATGCAGGCAGCTTCTGCACAGATGTACCAGGGCGGCGCACAGCCGGGCGCAGGTGCTCAGGCAGGTGCACAGCCGGGCGCAGACAACGGCGCAAAGGCTGATGACAACATCCAGGACGCAGACTTCGAGGAGGTTAAGTAAGCTTGACTTTTAAGAACAGACTTTCTGAATAAGAATAAATAATAAGGCGTACAACTGAAATCTTATGGATATCGGTTGTACGCCTTTTTTTGTTCACGAATTTATGTATCTTGGTCAGCATTTATGTATCTTGTTCAGCATTTCCGTGAAGTTGGAGATGACTGGAAGATATTTTGTTGTGGCTGGAAGATATTCCGTTCTCAAGTTTATCTTCCAGCCTTTATTGTGTTAAAAGTCAGAGAGTTGCGCCGATTCTGGAAGATATGGCAGATTTTTTCGTGTGCAGAGTTATTGTGTGTAGTAGTGTCTGCTTCCGTTTGGTGCCGTTTTATTTGTGTTCCTAACGATATTCTTGGCGTATGATAATACACGGATGAGAAAAATAAATAGAAAATTTTATACTTTAACACAATAACGCGAATATAGAGTTCGTTGTATCTATGTATCTTTGCACCATTAAAATGGAGAAGTAATGCCAGCTAATAAAAATGCGATGACTCGATATAAGATACTTGACGAACTGCTTAGTTGTCGGTATCATAACTATTCGCTTGATGATTTAACAGAAGAAGTCAACAAGCGTCTTGCTGAATTGTATCCTGATACAAATGGCGTTGGACGTCGTACTATCGAGAAGGATATTTTCTATTTAGAATATGAGGGACCTTTCTTGGTAGAAATTGAACGTTATAGTGCTCCTGGTTATAATAGCGAGAAGCAGAAGTCATACAACAAACGCTGTCTCAGATATACAAGTCCCTCATTCTCTATTTTCAAGAAGGATTTGAGTGATGATGAGGAGTATCTGCTGAAAGAAGCACTTTCATTGCTTGGACAGTTCGAAGGACTTCCCAATTTGGATGCTTTGGAAGGGTTAAGACTCGGATTAGGTGTAAGAAAAAATGAGAGAAAGATAATATCTTTAACAAAGAATCCTTTGGAAAATTCCAATTTGCTTGGTGAACTTTTTACCACTATTTCACATCGACAGGTTGTGGAACTGCATTATCATAAGTTTTCTTCACCGCACACAGAATTAACAGTCAATATACATCCGTATCTTTTGAAAGAATATAATCGACGTTGGTTTCTATTTGCAGCAGCTGAATCAGATAGGAAACTACTTTGTTTCAGTCTTGACAGAATTGACAATGCGGTTCCGCTACCTTCGCATAAGTATATAGATTATGATGGTGAAATAAGCGAAGTCTTTGACGATACAATAGGTGTAACGATAAACGAGAAAAGTCCTGTGTACAATATAGTTTTCTGGGTTAGTGATATTTCAAAAGATTATGTTGCAACAAAACCAATTCACGATTCACAAAAAAACATAAGCGGAAGTGAAGAAGAGAAGCTTAGGAGAATATATCCGACTCTTTCTAAGGGAAGATTCTTCAGCATAGATTGCAAGGAAAATTATGAACTTATTCGTGAACTGACAAGTTTTGGCAAGGAACTTATTGTTGTTTCTCCCCAATTAATAAAAGAAAAGATTATTAATCGGATGAATGATTTACAAAAAAAATATGGTTCTTTAAAATAACGAACATAGAGTTCGATAATTGGCGCTAATTTTGCATTGCCAAAGAAAATGAACAGAGTAAGAAACTCTTTAAGTTGAACATAAAAAGGAGGAGTATGGATATTGATAAAATTCACGAGTTTGCAAACATTCTATCCCAAAAGGAAGAATGGTTCGAGAATGAAATCGAACAAGTTGCTAGTGCCATTACCCAAAAGGAAGAAGAGTTAGAGACAGAAATTAAACTGACAGCTGATACTTTTACCCAAGGGATGAAGAGTTCGAGAATCAACTCGAATAGTCATTTATCTCACATGGCTAAATTTACGGTTAATACGCACCATGCATACTTGAATAATAAAATTATTATTCAGGCTGAAGATTGGATAGCAATTGAAGATCTCAGTACTGGACTAAAATATGAGTTCCAAAAAGTTTTTGAGACCCGGCTTTCTGCTGGTCATCATATATTAAAATCAGAAAATCATGAAGAGGAAATTGTAATAGAAGATGCTATTAAACTTGGTGGTAGTAAAATAAAAAGTGCTTTTGTTTTTGACGATACTCCTTGGATATTTGTAACGACAAAAGATAGACTTTATATTACGAATTTAGAAACTCACGAAGAAAAAGTGGAGTATAATATAACTCCAGATGAAATCATGAGCTTACCTGCTTATGGATATTGTAAAGAACCTAATGAGTATTTTATATTTAAATCGCGTAATGATTATGCTGTTTATAATGTTCAAACAGGTAAGATAGTCTTTCAATTCACCCAATATATCTTCGCTAATGAGCATTTGATTATATTCAAACAAGAAGATGGTGTCGAAGTGTACGATTTCCGTCAAAGAAGAACTATTGTACATTTTGATGGTCAATATTCATTTGGGAAAAAGTTTTATTTCGTTAGGAGAAATATACTATATGGCCTAAACCTGAGCACTTCATATATTAATGAAGTCCCTTCTATCGGGAATATCAAAGATACCGATATGCTATTGGAAAACTATTTACTGAAACTTGACAGCAGGTATACCAAACAGAAAATCTACTCTTACGTTTGGCTGGGAAATGGAGAGGAAGAAAAGACTATAGTTGGAACTAAACTCATTCTTCCATGTCACATAGAGAGTTGGATGGGAAATACAACGCGTATTTTTTTGCAGACAAAAGAAGATTACGATAACTTTAAAGAAAAGTGTCGTGAGAACAATTTGGTATATCCAGATTTGCATTTCATGTGTCTTGGATTAAAGATAACCAAAGTCTATTGTCGATATGAAGGTTCCAAACGGGCAATGGAAATTCATGGAGAATTGACTTCTTATCCAACAATGGATTTTAATATACCATTTATGGTAAAAGGATTTGAAGGAGATATCGTTGATTTTGCCAATCATATAATAGAATTGCCTATACAAGAAGTAGAGGAAGATAAAAAAAACGAAACGAGCAAAACAAAATTCCACTTGGATGAGGGAGAGAAATTATTAGGAGAATCAGAATCTGGTAACGCTCTTCTTACGAAAGGAGAAAAAGGTATTTACATACATTATTTGGACAAAGGCAAAAAGTATAGAGTCTTGCAAAAAATGTTTGATACTTCTAATTATGCTAATGCTTATTTTACAAGTGATGGAAAAAAGGTCCTTTTACGTTTAAACAATACAGAAGCGCAATTACTAGGACTTGATGACCTAACAACAGCACCATTTGAAATCGACGGTTTCACTTTAGCAAAGAATGAAGGATATAATGGTTATAAACCTGAAGTTACATTATCTGACAATCGGATTCCAGTATGGAGGGATCCTATAACATTGAACTTTATTCCAGAGAAAGAGATGTCTAATCATATATTTAAAAGTCCTGATGGTAAGTATATAGCAAAGACACAAATGAAAACTATATTATTCAACAGATTAACAAAATCTGAGATAACATTAAATGAGGCTAATGAAATTAGAAATAAATACAATTGGAGTTCTGATATTTCAAAGGAAGAGAAGGATATTATCATTGAAAGAAGAAAGCAACTTGCTGAGAATAGTGACAAACAAGAGTTGTTCGGTAAAATTATAGATGTATGCAGAAATTTATTCTTAAATGTTGCAAACGAGGAAGAAAAGAAAAAGAGATGTAATCGGGCTATAGAAGATAAGATAGAATGGTATATCACTAAGGAGTGTGATTTTGCATCGTTGATAATAGACAGATTAGGATACGTATGCTACCGAAAGAATGAAGACAATGCAGAAGAACAAAGACTACTTATAGGAAGAAGCGTGCTTTATCTAAATTATGTTTCTTTTTCATACGATTCAAAATATCTTAGTTTTGCAGCAAAAATGAATACTGATAATTTTCGTTCTTCCCAAGAAGGGGTTTTTGAAGTGTTTGATTTAGAAAAGGAGGAAGTTTTAAATAGAACAGAAAACGTTCATAATCATAAACTTTGGGCTGTCTGGATGACAATGTTCAGCAAGAATGGAGATGTTGCATTTTATGATAGTTGCGCAAATGCATACCTAAAACATAAAGTTGATAATTATAATCATACGGAAGAGGCTCTTGGTAAAAGTCTACTTTGTTTTAGTCCGTCAGGTAAATTCATTGCATGCTCTGACCAAAACTATATAGATTACACCCATCATCCAAATGGAAATTGGGGACATCAGCCTTCGGGTAATGTGTTCATTCATTCCGTAGAAAACTTTTCCGAATGTTTGGAGCAATATAACGACCTTGGAGATGGAATCTCTGGTGTGGCTGCAAGGGCTGGAAGTGTATCATCAGCATCTTTCTCACAAGATGAGACAAAGCTCTTAGTCGTTGGAACCGATGGGGTGGTCGCTATAAGAAATTTAAAGAATACAATGGGCAACAAGAAAAAACATACTAATATAGAATTGCGTTACTGAGAACTTCAATGATGACGATTATGGCACAAACTATTGTGCATATGCAGGCACATATGCACAATAATGGGATATAGTGATGATGTAATAGACGATGCCTTTGATGGTGATCCAGATGCTTATTGGAATATTGATTAGTAAAAATGCAAATTGCGCATTGAAACGAACAAAGAATTCGCAATGATGTAGTAACTTTGCATCAGAAAAGAAAAAGAGGTCTTTGATAATCGGAGCGACAGATATAAATTTGAACTCGTCTTGCGGGCGAAAGCCATGTCTCTTTGGAGGCACATTCGCATGATGTCTCACCGCCTTCACGGGTGTTGAGATAACAATGTTATCACGTTAACGTAGACTGCATACATACGTAGTATGTTTTCTATTGTGTTATGTTGTTTTATATTTATGTTTTTATTTTTCTTATATAAAGAAATGAAAGTCTGTCATTTCCGATGTCAACCTCTTAATTATAAACAAGTATGGATAAGAATAGTATAGCAAAAGCCACACAACAATTGGAGACAAAAGAGGATCTCCTTCGTCTTCTCAACCAGATAAAGCAGGATGAGATGACTGAATATGGTATGTCTGATAAATTCTATCCATTCACGATGAAACACCTGAATTATTATTGCAACCCCAACAATTCGTTTCATCGATATAAGCAATTCAAGATTAAAAAGAAATCAGGAGGCTTTAGGCTGATAACAGCACCGAGAAATCAAAGTTTTATGTTGCTATTGCGATATGTAAATGAGATATTCAAGGCTGTTTACACACCTTCTGATTATGCCATGGGATTTACAGAAGAGCGTTCCGTTGTAACCAATGCTGATATGCACAAGGGGCATAACTATGTTTTCAATATCGACTTGAAAGATTTCTTTCCGAGCATCCATCAAGCGAGAGTATGGAAAAGGTTGCAGCTAAAGCCTTTGTTGTTCAAACAGCCGATTGCTAATGTTGTTGCAGGTCTATGTTCAATGAAAGAGAAAATGGAAGATGGCAGTGTAAGGTACGTTTTACCACAAGGTGCGCCTACTTCACCGATCATAACCAATATGATTTGTGACAACCTTGATCGCAGATTGGCAGGATTGGCAAAACGATTTGGTGTTGTGTATTCAAGATATGCTGATGATATCACATTCAGCTCAATGCACAATGTATACCATCCTTCGGGAGAGTTCAGAAAAGAATTACAAAGAATTGTCGAGAGTCAAGGCTTTATCATGAACGAAGACAAGACGAGACTACAGAAACTCGGTACACGTCAGGAGGTTACTGGCATTATAGTTAGCGACAAACTCAATGTGTCTCAGAAATATGTGCGCGACATTCGCAATATTCTCTATATATGGCGCAAATACGGTTATGCCACAGCATTCAATAAATTCTATCCAAGATACAAAGAAACTAAAGGGCATGTGAAGAAAGGTAACCCAGATATGGTGAATGTACTGGACGGTAAGCTCATGTATCTAAAAATGGTAAAGGGCGAAGACGATAGTGTATATATGAGGTTGAAGATGCAATTTGACGAATTGTGCAATTCGCTTCATGATAACACAAGAACGACTCAACACGGAATCACATACGTTGAAACCTTGCCAGTGTTAGAGTTTGAGAGGAAGAATAATACGGCAATTACCATAGTGACAACGAAGCCAAAAGAATTCTATACCTTACATACGCCCCAAGAGACAACAGAAAATACGCAAAATAGAATTCTTGATAACTTCATTTCTCATCGCTATGCATCCTTTAGATTGGGTGGAAGAATGCAAAAAGCATCGGTGAACAAGTCGTTGAAAAAAGAAGATGAAGACCATAAGGAATTGTTGTCCATTTCTAATTGTCGAGACACAAACGGAAAACTCTTCTGGCTCGTTCATCGCTCAGACAAGGTTACTGTACCGCCAGCTAAACCCGTTGACATAGATGAATTGAATGATGATTTGGATAAACTATTAAATTAGTGCTTATGGACGAGAAACTGAAATCAACAATAGATAAAATAGTACAACTGAGCAAACAAAATCCTGAGTTTGACGCAGAATTGCGAAAGAGGTTAAATATAACTTCCTCCGCAAAATCTGTATATGATGAAGAACGGATTGTACGGATTGAAAAGTATTTAGGACTTGATTTTTATGTTGATACGAAGACATCAAATGTTGATTATTCTTTTATTAAACTTCCAGATGTAAAAGCACAACTCATTTCTGACAATCGTGAAATGATGCGATTCCGGTATGGAACAAGATATCATGAAATAGACTTTGCTGAGTTCTGTAGATATGCTCATTTTCAGCTAGAAATGCTTTTGAATTATTATTATGACATTGCTAATAAATCTGACTTAAATTCTATAAAGGAACAAATAAAGTATTATAATCCAACAGCTAAAGGCTTTGAGGATTCTAAATCACTCGGAGCTATATCATATAACACTAAATTATGGGCATTTAATAATGAGCATAAAATTAATAGGAAATTGCGTGAAATTTGCGAAAATCTGAGAAAAGTTCGAAACGAATTGAGCCATCGTTCGGTTTCTGAAGATAAAATACGCATTGATTCATATCAAAAGCATTTAAAAGAACAAGGATTTCCATTAAATAAGAAAGGGGATGTGTTTTTAAACTGGAAAGATCAAGAAGCGGATAAGGAACTTAAGGAGTTATATAATAGTCAAATTAATAATTCTGAAGATTATAAGCACTATAAATATCTGATTTGGTATTATGGAACACCTTTTGATGATATAGTAAATGGCCTAAATGAAATATCGTGTGTTATTCGAACTGTATTACAATAATATTTACAGAAACGGTTGAGAACTTTAATTCTCAACCGTTTTTATATGTTCTCAATACACAGATTATTTTACATTGTCTTTCGCCCCAGGCATCTTCTTATACACGAATCCTTCACCACCAGGGAAGTAAGCTTCGAATACAATGCTGAGGAACTGGGCGATATTCTTACGCTTCTTGCCAATCTTGAAGAAAGCGGAACTGGCATAAGTCATGAGGTCGGCTTGGCTGTATTTGGCACTGCCATCAACGACAGCGCAGCACCGACATACATAAACCTAATCTTTGTCTTGTCGCTTATGGGCGATATGCCCACAAACAAGGCAAGGATGAGCGACAATGCGCAGAAGCAGAGTGCCAGTAATGCTGTTCCCATATTCTATTCTGTTTTATGTTCTTTGTCAAACAATTCATCATCCTCATGAAGCAGATATTCATATTCGGTACCGATAAGACTTTCACGGTCATATTCTTTTCTGTACTCCATGATGTAATAACTTATGGTTTCGGGATAATCATAGACGAATCTTCGGCAAACTTTCTTGTACATAAGCAATATGCGTTCGTCATCGGCAAACTCAAACAGATAGTCAAGCATCCGGCCTATTTCATTTGCAGTTGCGTGTTTCCTCGCACAGAACTCCTCCACAATGGGAGCATACTCTATGGCTGCTCTCTCACGAATCTGCATAAGTCCCTTTGCCAATTCTTTTATTCCTGCAAAGAATTCCTGATAATTCTTGTCCTTGCTGATATCATTCATGACATGTCTTTTTTAATCTTTCAAACAAGCAAGCGGTATGACTTTGACTCCGTCTGGACGTGTGTAAGCCATGCTGCCACCTGTCATGACAATCATCAAGTCGGGTTCGCGCAACGGCACCTGCTTTTCTGTCTCATTATGCACTTGAATAAGTCGTTTAATTTCCAAAAGATGTTTGGCTCCTTCTTCTATTTCACGGCTGCCAAGTTTGCACTCTATCAGAGCATAGCGTCCATCGTCAAGATGAAGCACCAAGTCGGCTTCCAGTCCGTAGCGGTCGCGATAGTATGACAGGCGGCTATCGTGAGAGGCTGAATACACCCTAAGATCTCGTGCGCACATTTGCTCAAAAATAAAGCCAAATGTCTTTAATTGAGTCATTAAGGATTCTGGTGACAGGTTGAGTAATGCGACTGTAACCGATGGATCACAGAATGCTCGTTTGGGTCTGCTTTGGATTGTTGTCTTGCTCCTTATGGAAGGGCACCAAGCCTCTATGTCCTGAATGACAAACAGTTTTTCCAATGCCTCGATGTAGCTTTCAAGCGTAGGCCTGGTACATTCTACATCATCAGAAGCAGTAACGTCTGCCAATATGGATGTGGTTTTCGCCAATGTAGAGATGTTGCGTGCGTATGATTTCATTATCAAGTGCGCCAACTTCTGATTTCTCTTTACTCCATCTATGCGTGATATGTCATTCTTATATACAGACTTTACATACTCTTTGGCAACAAGTAATTTTGACTTGCCGTCACCTAAATTCAATGTTGCTGGCCAACCTCCTCTGCATGCAGCAAATATGATTTCTTCCATTTTTAGTTCCGAGGTAGCGAAGATTTCTTCTTGAGGATTGTCGAACATCTCCATCAATGATACGCTGCCGTTAGATTCACCATATTCCCACAGGCTCATGGGCTGCATCTCCATCCGGGAAATACGCCCTGTTCCACTATGATGGATTTTACTGTCGTCAATAGCGTTAGACCCTGTCAATATGAATTGACCAGGCAAGCCACGCTCATCAACCTTTGTGCGCACTGCATCCCATAGCATTGGGGCGTCTTGCCATTCATCTATCAAGCGAGGTACTTCCCCTTCTAATAAGAATGAGGGCTTGGTAATGGCTGTAGCCAAATATTCTTCACGATGGTCAGTATCTTGTAAACTAATAACACTATTGGCCAATTGCTTGGCAGTGGTGGTCTTGCCACACCATTTTGGTCCTTCAATGAGCACTGCTCCCATTGCTTTAAGATGCGCTTTAAGTCGCAAGTCAAAGACTCTATTTAGATATGCCATATTCGATTTTGTTTTATGCTGCAAAGGTACTCATTTTAATTTGATTACCAAACGTATTTTAAGTTTTTGATGTGTTTTATTTTAAGTTTTTGATGTAATCTATTTGTAATTTTTGAGGTATTTCATTTGTAGTTTTTGGGGCGTTTTATCATGCGTTTTTGTGGTAAAGCACTACCTTTTAATAAAGTAGGCTGCACCTCGGAAATAAAAATAAATGTGATTTATTTTTGTTTTTCTCTCCATTTGCACTACCTTTACAGCAGCTGAGTGCGTGTTTGCTTATCGTTGCTTATTTCCATAATTGCAGCACATTTGCAGCACGTTCACGCAAATGGCTTGTTTAATAACGGTTTGCATTTTGAGGAGGTTAAGTAAGTATAGATAACTGCCGAAAGGTATAAATCGAGTAGGAGGTAAACACTAATCATAGGTGTCTATCTCCTATTTTCGTGTTTACCGACCTCTCACACCACCGTACATGCGGTTCCGCATACGGCGGTTCCTATTTTGGGTGCCATTCGAGATACGTCCCAATTAAAGTAGCATACCCTGCTGCACGTAGATTGTTGTTACTTATTGCAGTTGCTAAAATAAGACTATTAGCTATATGCCAATAACCCTTACGAGTATTACCCCATTCGTATGCTTTGTATTTATTAATACCACATCTTATGAGGTTTGCCACTTTTGTCTTGACTTTCTTCCAGGATTTCCATATACACATGCGTATTCGACGTCTTAACCATTCATCAGTATCGAGCAAGAGACGCTTCATATTGGCAAGATGACAATAGCCACCCCATCCTCGTATGTATTCTTTCAGCTTTTGCTTTCTCTTGGCATATCCCCATCCATTGCTGCGACTTGTCAGTTCTTTCAACCTTGATTTCATCTTGGCTTTGGACTTTGGATGCACCGTGAGTTGGCATTCGCCTTTCATTACATAAAAGGAGTAGCCGAGATATTTCACCCCACGCACATACGACACTACGGTCTTCTCCTTGTTGACTTTGAGATATAGAACGTTTTCTATAAATCGGGTTATAGACTCCTTCACTCGCATTGCAGCCCTTTTAGACTTGCAGAATATCATCGAGTCGTCGGCATAGCGTACAAAGGGAAGCCCTCTGCGTTCGAGTTCCTTGTCCAATTCATTGAGCATGATGTTACTCAACAACGGACTTAGCGGTCCTCCTTGGGGAGTTCCCTCTTCGCTCGCTTCAAACAAGCCTTTGTTCATTACACCACTTCGGAGATATTTGTGTATAAGACTGACCACTCTGCCGTCTTTGATGGTACGGCTGAGGATTTCTATGAGTTTGCTATGGCTTACGGTGTCGAAGAAGCGTTCAAGGTCGAGGTCTACTACATATATGTAACCCTCGTTGATTATCCTTTGCGCTCCACGAAGTGCATCATGACATCCTCTTCTCGGACGGAAGCCGTAGCTCGTCTTGGAGAATTGGTTCTCATAGATGGGAGTCAATACTTGGTTTATGGCTTGTTGCACCAGACGGTCTACTACTGTAGGTGTTCCAAACAGGCGCATCTTGCCATTGTCCTTGGGGATTTCTACCCTTTTCACTGGGTTCGGACGGTAAGAACCGTCCATCAAGGAATGGATGAGTTCATCCTTATTGGTCAAGAACTATGGGAGCAGCTGCTCACATGACATCTTGTCGATACCACCACAGCCCTTGTTTCTCATCACTGCCTTGTAGGCTCGGTTGATATTTGCAGGACTAAGGATTTGCTCGAAAAGGTGTTCCTTGTCGAATGGTACTTCCACGATGTTGTCTTCACACATCCACATAAAGGTCTGCACTCCCCCATACCATTCGGTTTCCGACCTATCTCTTTGGGGGCAGCCATTAACTTGGGATAATGTTTTCTGCATTCTTTCCTTCATGAGGTATGTTTCAATTACTATCGTTTAATTGTTAGGTTCAGCCCTTCGTGCAGCGTTATCGAGTATTGCACTACTATGGCGTCTGCTGACTTCTCACAGCAAGCTTTACTCCACTTCTTTCGTAAAAAAAAACTATTTGAAGCGTCCGTGAGACCTCCTCGGATAAGGGCATTGTCTTTCCATCTTATACCCACTTCATTTACACCGACCGTTCCAAATAGCTATCGGGCTTTAGTCTGTTATGCAACCTTACCCACGGTCATATGCCTTGTATGAAGTTTCTGTTCGTTAGGTCAGATGTTTGCCGCCGGCTTCTTTCAGATTTCACCTCACGGTGAACGCCCTTGCCTTTGGCTATGTAATTCCCGCTATTAGGGCTTACTCGGGACTTGCACCCGTTAGACAATGCTCGTGCCGAGCATACATAAATTAGGGCTGACACTTCTCACGAGGTATCAGCCCTTTTGGTTATCTTTGTTTTGCGAAAAAATATATAACCATGAGCAAAGATAGTCATTTTACCGGACAGCCGGTCTATAGTCAAGTGTTAAAGTTACTCGACAAAGAGAAGATTCTTCAAATAAGTCGCGAAACGAAAGGAAGCGAGGCTTACGTGAAGCGTTTTGACGGCTACCAACATCTTGTGGTAATGCTGTTCGGCATACTCAAACACTTTGATTCTCTTCGCGAACTTGAGATAGGCATGAAGGCGAAGGCTCACAAGCTCGGACACCTCGGAATGAACTATCTGGTTCGTCGCAGCACGCTTGCGGAGGCCAATATACGCCGTCCTCAGGAGTTCTTTGCAAGTGTTTATGCGTATCTTTTGGAGAAGTATGCCAAATTTTTAGCGGACAGCCGCCCCTCCAAGTGCTATAAGGGGCAGACTCACGAGCCTAAAGACTGGGAGAAGTTGCTTTACATGATGGATTCCACCACAATAACGCTCTTTGACAACATACTCAAAGGTGTCGGGCGGCACCCGAAATCAGGCAAGAAAAAAGGCGGCATGAAAGTACATACGGTAATGAAGTATCATGTCGGCGTGCCGATGGTGGTGCAGCTCACATCCGCCGCAAAACACGATCATTACCTGCTGAAGGAGGTGCATTTGCCAAAAGACTCCACTTTGGCGATGGATCGTGGTTACGTCGACATCGCACAATTCCAACGTCTTACCGAAGAAGGCGTGTGCTACGTGACCAAAATGAAGAAAAACCTTAAGTACGAGGAACTTGAATCCATTACTTACATCAACCCGCAGAGACTGGTGACGCACATAGACAAGAAAGTGCTTTTTACAAGAGGAAAACTCACCCATGAGGCACGTAGGGTAGAGATATTTTACGAGACAAAGAAGCCGGTTGTGCTGTTGACCAACAACTTTGAGTTCACGTTTGAGGACATTTCTGAAATTTATCGCCTCAGATGGGCCATCGAGTCGCTATACAAACAGCTAAAACAAAATTTTCCGCTTCATTTCTTCTATGGGGACAGCGTCAACGCCATACAAATACAGACATGGGTAGTCTTGATTGCAAATCTGCTGATAACAGTTCTGTCAAGAAGCATCAAGAGGCACTGTGCATTCTCGCAGGTTGTTACCATGGTACGACTTATGCTCATGTACTACGTCGATTTTATCGCATTCATGGAAAATCCCGAGAAAACCTGGAATGATTTCCTTGCAAAGAAGATGCAAAAAGCACCACCAGAACCAAGTCTTTTCGATTAAGGGGGCTTACTTTTGAAAAAATAAACCCCGAAGTCCTATTTTACGGGACTTCGGGGAGGATTTTATGCTCTTTTGTGTTTTACCGGACAGCAATAATTTGAATTGAAATTTACAACAAGAAACAAAGGTAACTAAAAGGGCTGAATTCCAAGCGAGGAATCCAGCCCTAATTTTTATATGCTCAAAAAAAGTTTTAGCGGACAGCAATAATAATTTTTGGTTTCCTCGTTGCGAACCGTTTCTACCTTTCCTGTATAGCGTGTTTCACGCTTCAGTTTGTCGCCCTTCAAGATAGCACCGCCATTCTCTGTCGCTTCAGTCTTGATACGATAGACACGGGCATCCATATTCACACCGTCCACGATGGACTGTTCAAGAGTATAGTTTACAACGATATTGTTATTGAAGAATGCTTTTGTCTCTGGTACTGGCGTTGCAGTCAAGCCGATGAGTTTGGCTGTATTAAAGTATTCCAACACTTTCTTCCAGTTGCCATAGATGGAACGGTGACATTCATCAATGATAATCAGGTCGAAGAAATCAGGAGGCAAGGTCATAGTTCCTGACAATTGTACCTCACTCGTGGTGGTATCTTCATCGTCATCATCATTATCCACGATTTCCTGTCCTGTAAGGAGAGAGAACAGGCGTTGTATCGTCGAGATGACCAGGTTGCTGTCGGATGGAACCTTGGCCGATTTCAAACGATTTACCGTATAGATAGTATTGAATGGATCACCATTCTCCGTTAGGCGGAACATTCCGAACTCACCCTCTGCTTGTTTTCCGAGGTTGTTTCGGTCAACGAGGAAGAGTATTCGCTTCATGGGGGTGAAAGCCAATAAGCGATAGGCAGCCAGACAAGCAGTATAAGTCTTGCCTGCTCCCGTTGCCAATACTATCAACGCTTTTTTCTGTCCATTTCGAAAGCTGTTCTCCAATTCCGAAATGGCTTCATATTGGCAATCGCGCAAACCTTTCTTTTTCAGCGTAGGCAAACCAGCGTAAGGATCATCAATCCCCAACATCTTTACAATTTCCTTGGGTGTATGGATGCGGTTCAATTCTATGAGTTCACCATCTTCATCACGGAAGTCGCGGAAGATGGTTTCTTCTCCATTGGATTGATAGATGATTGGCAATGGTCGAGAATAGGCTTTGTAGCATTCAGGTACACCACGAGCATATATGTCTGCTTGTTCACAAACCATATCAGAAGTAACATCTACCTCCTTTCGCTTAGCTTCAAGTATGCCAACAGCCATACCATTTACGAATAAGAAATAATCCGCTTCTCGGTTTCCTTCAAGCAGGCCTTCTCGAATAGCCGCAGCGGTTAAAGTGGGAGAATAGAAATCCCTATCTACCACCTTCCAACCAGCGTCTTCAAACATTTGGTCTATCTTGACTCTTGCTTTTTCTTCTGGTGTCATTCGCTGGAATTTTTATGACATTCACTTCAATCTTCCTTTTTGCCAATTTATGTTTTTTACACTAGCCAAATTCTTTTTGACAAGTTCACGCATACTCATTAAAGAACCTGATATAACGGATTCTGTAGCCACACTATTATTCGAATGGGATGGCATAGCATTATTACGCGTCTCTTTTTTTTCACTATATATTGTAATCATCGCTATTCTAATTTAGTGCGTTCAAAATAATGAGGATTCAATTCTGCGGAGAAATAATGTTTCCTTTTAAGCCAAACAAAACCATCTCCTTTAGTTATTACTGCAACATCTACAGGACCACCAACGCTTTCTTCTTCAGATGTGATTCGGCGTTTTAAATATGTCATTCGCACAAGACTTTCAGCCATATCTGCTAAATCTTCTTTGCTCAAATATGATACCGTATTAACTAATTTAGCAATATAATTCTCTTGAATAAACTGATCCATGCCTTGAGCGTAAAGATTCGTATAATTCTCCAGATCAATATTAAGCAACGCTTTTTTCAATACTTCTGGCGCTCCAGCAGAATCCAATTGTGAAATAATTTCATTTCTCAGTACGGTGATAGATGCTTTATAACTTTCATAAAACTTCTTCCGAAGTTCATCGTCAATTCCTCGAATTACAGTGTTTGCGACGTCAGTTTGTGCGAAAGGTTCAACGCATGCATTGTCCTTGTTAGAAACAACATATCCACTTTTATTCGTATATTTTATTCTTCCATCAAAAGCCGCGCTTATTACGAAAGAGTAATAGGAAGGGAACAAGTCTTCTTCTCCATATCCCCAGAAAATAATCTCAGTATTGACAAGATAAACGTGGACTGTAGAGACAATAATATTGTATAATGATTTGATAAACTGCTGTAAAAAGTTCTTGGTGCATGATTCAGACTCCAATGGCTCTTTTAATATTTCTTCTACAATCGGTTTTGCATAATCCGAGAATTTTTCAAGTGTATAATCAGTAAATTCAGTAGCACGATTAGCAGAGGAATACAAATTGTCGAAATATTCAAGTTTATCTTGTATTTTGCGGACCAAATCATCTTCCAATAATTCTTTGCCATTCTCTTCCAGTTCTTTTCTTGATATATCGATGATTTCTTCGAAAAAACCGTTTATAATGACTCTGAGATTAAGAATTTGGTCATCAACCAAATGAGACATTACATGCGTTTTTACAAACTCAAAGAAGAGGGGAGGATATTCATTGAGATGCTTACATGAAGTTTTACCTATTTCTTTTCGAAACAGCTTGAATATGTCTTCCCATGGCATACCAAGAAAATCCAAATTGCCACAAATACATATACCTACAGGGTTATGTCTTGACAATTCGAATATCTTATTTGCATGATTCGTGATTTTATGCTTAGAAGATACCGTATGTGTAGCAGCACTATCTGCGGCAAATGCTACTCCTCTACGATTTATCGTACCAACAATTGCTGTCATACCAATATTCTATCTTTTAACAATCTCACTCAATTTCTTTCCATCTGCGTCTTTCCAATCATCCCAGCCATTGCTTGGACGGCCAAGTACAAAACTTGAGGCCCCACTTGGGCTATCAAATGGCACATCATGGAGAAGGATTATCTGTCCTTTGTCATTTTTACAATGTTTTTTTACGAATAAGTCGCGTGAAGCTAAGGACCTGAAACTCTTTACCACTTCGGTCGCCAACAAACTTCCTTCAAGAAGTATGAATTTCCCAGTCTGCTCATCGTAGAAGCCAGAACCTTGTGCAGGGCGGTCAGAAGACTTCACAAAGTACATGTGCTCTGAACGTGTTTCTTGTTTCACGGCCTCAAATATTCCGCATCCATAAAATCTACATAGCAGTTGTATGTCGCGGAAGAAAACTTCCATATCATTGACTCGGAAAGGAGCAATGTTTGGTTTTCTAGGGTTGGCACCATTCAAAAGTTCATATGAACCTGCGCTTTGGGCTGCTTCAATGCCAAGATATTCCAGATATTTCACATCATCGCCATAGATCTTGTGATTATCAGAAATAAACACTAATGCGATGCTCCAGAAGTCTTTCTTTTGAACATGGTCATTCTTGCGATTGGCAAAGTCTGTTGTTTGACCGATATACGCTTGTGGTTTTTGAGCATCTGGAGAACCAAGAAGTATATAGAAGGCTGGCTGTCCAGAGATATCATTGATAGTATTGGCCAATGTGATTTCTTCGCGAGGAATTACATAGAGGTGACAAGTTGAATTTGCCCCCATATAGATATTCCTTGCTCCATCGAGCTTGCCATCAAGAAGCTCTGTGTGTATGGTGAAAGTGTTCTTGGTCTTCATGGCTTTCTGTCTATTCTAATGAGTTCTGTATAATCTATGTCGAGTAGATTAGCGATTTTTTCAATAGATTCCAACGATGGTTGTGAAGAATTGGTACACCATTTTGAGACTGTAGTCGGAGCACAGCCCAACCGCTCTGCCAACCATTTGTTGGTTTTCTTTTTCTCGGCCAAAATCACTTTCAAGCGATTCAAATCTCTTGCTTCTTCCATGCTTATTCTATATTATTATGGCGCAAAGATAATAAATTATTCTCAAAAACGGTTCTGTTTTTAAGGAAAAAATACAAATTAATGTGCTTTTAATGAATTATCTTCATTTTATAGACTATTTCTACAACCTATTAGAATTCACTCGACGTGAACTAGTGGAATTAGGAATTGTTGTGAAGTTATTCGCTGACACCAATCATATTTGAAGTTTTTACTCAATTTAAGACTGTAATTTGGCACCATTGATGTTTCGTACGTTAAAAAACTGCCAATATTGGCAGTTTTTCTGTGTAAAACTTGCATAATACAATAAAAAAAAATATTTTTGTACCGTAAAAAGTTGCCAATACTGGCAATAATATAATATAGAACAATGGAGATAAAAAGAGATCGATATCTAAAAAAGCTGATTGATAGCCGTCAAAATGGCTTTATCAAAGTTGTAACAGGTATTCGTAGATGTGGCAAATCATATCTGCTGAATGTCTTGTTCTATCACTACTTATTAGATAATGGGGTGGCTGATGACCACATCATCCGCATAGACCTTGAAGACCGCATGAACAAGGATTTGAGGAACCCAGACATGATGCTCCATTATGTTCACGACAGAATCAAGGACAAAGAACTGTATTACATCATCATAGATGAGGTACAACTGATGGACGAGTTTGTGGATGTGTTGAATAGTTTCCGTCATATTGATAATGCCGACACATACGTGACAGGCAGCAACTCTCACTTCCTATCTTCGGATATCCCAACGGAGTTTCGTGGCCGAGGAGAAACCATCCATGTGAATTCGCTATCTTTTGCAGAGTTCTATTCTGCCGTTGGCGGTGACAAGCAGGATGCATGGCGCGAATATTACACCTATGGAGGTTTGCCACTTATACAGTCTTTTGAAACCGAAGAAAAGAAAATCAACTACTTGAAGGGTTTGTTTGAAACAGTTTATTTGGCAGATATTATCGAAAGACATAAAATCAAAAATGATAATGAACTGCGTGAGTTGGTGCTAATTTTGGCTTCGTCTATAGGTGCTCCATGCAATCCTACTAAATTGTCGAACACCTTCAAAAGCGTTAAGAATGTAAGCATTGGCAGTCAGACGATTGCGAATTACCTCACCTATCTGTCTGAGTCGTTCCTGTTAAATAAAGCAATACGTTACGATATAAAAGGGAAGAAATACATCAACACGCTCACAAAATATTATTTTTCAGACATCGGTTTGAGAAGTGCCATCCTTGATATGCGCCAACAGGAAGAGACGCATATCATGGAGAACATCATCTACAACGAGCTTATCACACGTGGATATAATGTGGACGTTGGAATGGTGGAGATAAAGAAGCAAGACAAGGATGGCAAGTGGGTTCGTATTCAACTGGAAGTGGACTTCATCGCCAGTCTTGGCAGTAAGAAGTACTATGTGCAGTCGGCATTGTCTATACCTGACAGAGAAAAGGAGATACAGGAGTCTCGTTCACTGACGAACATCAATGATTCTTTCAAGAAGGTTATCATTGTGAAAGACCACATCATGCCACGTCGCAATGAAGAAGGCATACTGACAATAGGTCTCTTCGATTTCTTACTCAAAGAGGACAGCTTGGATTTATAATCATTCTTGTATAGTGCATAAATTATGGTGAAGTTTTTCAAAATAATAGAGAAGATAGTTTGGATTATTGCAGCATTGACAATAGCTGCTGTCCTGGCAATGGTCTTCATTGGTGCTTTTGCTAATCTTGACAAAGCCCAGTTTGACTGGTCTTCTTATATTCCGTATTTCTATGGTGCGGTGGCTGTGGTTGTTCTCTATAAGATTGTTGTCTTGTACTACACATCCTTCTATCAGACAGAGATAGATGAGAAGACTGGGATGTTAGTCTCTTTGGACGATGAGATGAAAAAGTTTCGTGCCAATTCGCAGGAGGGTTCCCTTCCTGATGCCAAATTTGAGGCTATCATGGAAGCGGTGAAACAAATTCCACAAACTGATACAAATGCTATTTTGACAGTTCTTCAAGAGCGAATTCCCTCGGTTGTACAGACATTGGTTGGCCAACAGGTTGCAGAGATTAAACGGAACCTAATGCTCGAAAACGAGAAACGGATGCGTGAAATCAATATTCTGTCTGCAAATGTATCGGATGTGCTGGAAAGACGAGAGCATCTGCTCAACCTTGAAGCAGAAATCAAGCGATGTCAGGAAGAAGAACGAAAGAGGCGACTGACCAATACAGAAGAGTACACTATGCTTGTATTCTCACTTGCTGGTACTCCTGTAGAAGATGTAGAAAAAGTATGCGACGTTGTCAAACTGTTTATTAAGACAGGACAGGTAGTAGCCAATAATGATTTATACATCCCATTGAACAAGAGGCTGCGCAATGCCGAGTTAAAACAGTTCGTCACCAATATAATAAGGTATAACGGAAAAGACTATCTCGATGGAGACTCTTTCCTCCAAACCGCTTTCGGTGAATGGTTCAGTGGTAAAAAAGAAAACATCGCCAAGAACTACTCCGTGCTCCCAAAAGATTCATTGGTGTCAAAGGATGGCGTGGAAGCTGATTTGGAACGATTGCGTAAAGAGCGGCTTATAAAACAAATATAATTTGAGGCTGGATGTAATGCCCTCAAAACTGAGGGCAAAAATCCTTTTTCTATCATATTAATTCATATTAAAAAAATGATGACAATTAATGAAAAAAAAGAGGTATTAAACAAACTAACAGATACTGAGTTTGGGGATATGTTTGGAAGGCTTTTGGGAAATCAAGGTTTTTCAAACATAAAGAATGAAGAAACTTCTATTATTTGTGAACAACGAATAATGGGGCGCACAACTGTATTTTTGTTTGTTCTTTACACAAGACGTTTAAGTGGTCTTAATAATGAAGACATTGTATCCATTTATCAAAGAATAGAGACTTTGCAGAATAAACATTCGGCAAACTCCGTATTCATTGTTTCTCGAGAAACTATTTCCGAGGGATTCAAACTAACATTGTCAAAGAACAGCACAAATATCAATCCTACCTATATTGAGAGAGAAGGATTAATTAGTTTAATAGACGAACATTATTCTGACTTTTGGCGTCACGATGATCAAAAACTTCTGGCATACGAAAAACAACTTCTAGCAGAACTAGAAGAGGATACAGAACTACGAAAGCTTAGTTTTTCAGAAGACAAATATAAAAAGAAGCTATCTTTTTTTGTTGAGCCATCTCTTTCACGCTGCTACGAGGACGCAAACACGAGAACTGTTGTTCGTAAGAAATATAGTGTTCGTGAAGTTGTTACATCTACATCCTCGGTACTTATTCAGGGAGAAGCGGGGTGTGGAAAATCCACCTTGCTCAAAAAAATAGCAAAGAATCTAATAGAAGATAATCCAGGAATTAAGGAAGGTAAAAAGAACTTGCCGCTGTATATTACAGTTCAAGATTTAATTGCAGGAGTAGACGACATCAAAAGTATTATCCAGAATAAATTAAATATTATTCTAGGAGAAGCGCCATTGTCTGAAATTAAGGATAAATATTTTATCCACATACTAATTGATAGTATGGACGAGTTGGACGAACTTCAATCAAAGATTTTATCACAACTCCAAGATATTGAAAAAAAGTATGGCGTCAAATACTATATTGCATCTAGAAATAGTGATATCATTCTGCAAAATGCACCAGAGTTAGCTATTGAAATATATGACATAAGACGTTATAATCTTGAACAGATTAAACATTTCTTGGATGCTTTTTTCTGGCGAAGAAGGGAAAGCCAATAATCTGCTCTCTGCTCTTAGAGAAAATAAGATTATTGATAAGCTGCCTCTCACACCGCTTAATCTTTCGCTAATTTCAATATTATTTGAAGAAAAAGATTTCGAAATTCCCGCAACCATATCCGATATCTACGATAATTTTAACGCTCTTATTGTCGGTCGTGCTGTAGTGTCAAGTAAGGTTGAATTTATCGATGTATACTTCAAAGAGCGTATTCTTTCTATATACGCATTAGAATTGCTCAAACGACCAACTCATCAATCAATGGACAAGGATGAGTTTGTTCGATTCTTTGTTGATTATTTTGACAACAAATCACTTCCGATAAAGAAAGGAAATTTGTCAGATGCCTTAGATTACATTGTTAAGCATACAGGGATTTTATTTCTTAAAGATGGGAAATATGTACAGTTCACACATGCTTCTTACATGGAGTATTACGCTGCTGTTGAAATATTTAAATTCGATAGGGAGTTAGAAAAAAGTTATATTGATAATTTCTATGATCCTAATTGGCAAAACTCGTCTATATTTTATGCAGGCAAGTCAAAAGATATGCCAAAATTCCTTCAAAACATCTTGGATAAAGTAAAAAATGGCCGACATTTTTATGATTATATGGCGGGCATAATGGGTTGTGGATATTTGATACAAGCTTTATATCTTACAGACAATAAAATAAGGAAAGATGTTGTAATAGAATGTTTGCGCCAATCTCTTTTATCTTTAGATGCAATAAAAATACTTGCCATAGAGAATAAAATGCTGTATAAGGATTATAAATTACCTTTGATTCAGATAATAAATTTTATTTATTTCTACGAAGTATTTAACTCTATAACTCTTTCACAGCCGATGAAAATGGCATTTGATGAGTTATATGAGCGAATGAATAAGCTAGTTGAAAATGGTGATAAACGTGCTTTGACTGAGGCGTCAGGCATTGCTTATAACTTGGTAGAGCTAGCTTTTACCATGGACTCAAAACGCGTCGGTTCTCAAAAGGAACTCGAAACAGTCATAAGTTCAGATTTTATACTTAAAGATCCAAGCCTTCTACTCTTAACGGATTTTTCTATGGCATTATTAGGTAAGACAAAGTATGAAGGATTCAGAAAAGAATTGCAAAAAAATGTTTCAACACTAGCACCTGCTATTCGACAGATCATTGACCAGCCAATTCAAAAGCTTCGATTCACTTCACTTGATACAGTTAATGCACAAAGGAAAATAAAGTTGTTGGTAGAAGGAAAAACTGATGCGGAAATTATGTCACATGCATTTTCTGTCTTAACAGGTGGTTTTATGCCGTATTGGTCAATACAGCAAAGTGGACGCAAAAAAGATACTGGTTCTGCAGATGAAGTTAAGGAAACCATATTACATTCCTATCCTTTATTGGATAAAGACGATATAATCATTGGAATTGTTGACCATGACAATGCTGGTTTATCTGCCTATGGCTATTTGAAGAATGATTTTGAAGAAAAAATTCATAACACATGGAAAAAACATCATGACGGAGAAATCCATCTGGTTTGCCTTCCTGTTCCTGGCGAGATGGATTTTTATCTAAAAACTCGACAAGAGGACAACTATTTTGAAATTGAACATTATTTCGGACATGACTATCTTTTGTCTAAAAATGTAATACGTAAAACTGAAATACCAAATATATACCAAGTAAACGATGGTCGTAAAGCAAATTTCTCTAGAGAAATGAACGACGTAGAAGACCCTCATATATTCGAGCATTTCTTGCATTTGTTTAAACTGATAGACCAAATTACAGGAGTTGTAGTGTCATATGTAATTTAGTCTGTCATCGAATCATAATGCCGTAAAATCGTATTTATACTACTACAAGTTACGCAAAATCAAAAAAAGGTTGTACCAATAAAAGAAAGGAATATACAGAAAAGGAAAAAAAGGAATAGGAAGAGCATCACACGGATGCTTCTCGATATTTGTTGATTGATAACATTAAGGATGCTTATGGTGTTCCTTATTTGTATCAAAGTCTCTGTAAGTCGCTGATAATCAGTAGTGCTTATTTTTGAGGAGGTTAAGTAAGCTTGACTTTCAAGGATAAACATTCTGAACAAGAATAAACGATAAGGCGTACAACTGAAATCTTATGGATATCGGTTGTACGCCTTTTTTTTGTTACATTTAGTCTAAAATACATTTGAGCTGTTCAATTACATAGCGTTGAGGAATCTTTTCTTGTTCAAGCCTGTAGTTGTTTGCTTTTATATATTGATACAATTCTTCCTCTTCTGTAGTAAGATTTAGCTTAACGTTTATTTTGCTTGGTGTTCCACATTCTTTCTCAAAGTAATTGTCGAACGTAGCTTTGTCCATTAACAAACTCTTTACTTGTCCAAAATAGCTACGGAATTGCGATAGTATTTCAAAGCCTTGTGCATCAAGGTCACCCCAATAGATAAGTTCTGTTGATTTTAACAATTCTGATTCTTTTATGGAAGCTACACCATAGCCTTTTCCCCATATAACAATACTGTTTGGTATAAGAGGAAAGGTTAGAAAATTCACTTTGTTTTCTACTATATAAATCTTGGAAATTGGAATCTGTAACTTTAGGAACAGGCTGATTGGTATTGTTATGTCATCAAGACCGTAAAATAACTTCTTTGCCAAAGTCCTATCCAATAGTCTCATCCGCACTGTAGGCTCGTCATAACGTAAGTTATAGCGCTTTTCGAATTCTTTTTCGTTGGTGTTGATGTACTCTTTGATAACGATATCAAGCAACTCACCAATCAATGCTTTGTGTTGCTCTATGAACTTTGTATGCACTTCAATTGGCAACTCACGTATGTATAGTTGAGGTTGGGGATTCTTTGAGAAGTAATCCAATACCTTAAGAATGTCACTCCAATATTCTGAGTTGTCAATAACTTTAAGTGGATATTTTTCTATCCAACATTGTAGTTTTGAAAACCTTCCTTTGATTAGTGCTACATTCTTTCTAAAAACATCTACTTCTGTTACTTTTTGCAGAAAACGTTCGAAATCCTCTGCCGTTTCAAACTTAATCTTGCTTGGGAGTCCTTGAGTGCCAAGCATTTTGGTTTTTACAGTCTTCCAATGTATTGTATATCCATAACCTTTAACCTCTTTGGACAAAGAGCGAATATCATTAAATTCTTTTTGGTATTCAGCAATTGTATCACTTGCTTTTTTGTCGCATGGGATTTCTATAGGCTGGAAGGTTTTTCCAATAGCTACATCACGCAAGTAGTCTGTATACTTACGTGATGCTTTCTTCTTTATTTCTGCTGATGTGATCATTTTTATTCAAATGTTTTTTGTCGTTCTTCCTTAAACTGATTTATAGGCATATTGTAGAGTACAGATGTGTTGCCTTTTCGCTCAACATAATGAACATATGATATATCATTTTCCACAATATGAATATTATCGCTTGGTGTAACAACCAACAATTGCAGGTGCAGCTGTTTACAGAGCGAAATCAGATACCGTGCCTTGTCCTCATCCTGAGCGCGGAAAGCCTCATCAATTGCAATAAAGCGGAAAGAAGAGTCACACCCATATTTGGTCAAGCCAAACTGATATGCAATAGCCGAACCAAGAATAGTATAAGTTAACTGAGCCTTTTCGCCACCCGAGAGCTGTCCCATCGATTCATAGGTATTGCGTTTTATGTCGTCTGCTTTATAATATTCAACGGCCTTATACGTTAACCATCCTCTTACATCCATAACTTTGGTTCGCCACTGCTCATCCTGTAACCGTTGCATCAAAGGTAGAACACGTCGCTCAAAGTGAATACGTTGACCATCTGCATTAGAGTTTATCTCATGTTGATTTGGCATAGCATCATTGAGCAATTTCGAGAATTCATTTATATCCACATTATGTTTCTTATTAGATGCCAATTGAATGTATGTTTCAGGATTAACATCAAAGTCTATATCTTTGAGGTACGAATTCAGCTGTTCTATAGTTTTATTTATTGATGATTCCCAATCTATAAAGAACCTACGGAACACAAAAATATGGTTGGTGAGAGTATCATGCAAATACTTGTTGAACCTTTTCTCAAAACCAGGCAGATCCTCCTCATTCAAGCGTTTTAGAAAACGCTGATATTCAGAAACAAATTCAATGGAATTTGGAAGACTATTGACATCAGAACGCCAGTCTCTGAACTTTGTTGTAATCTCCTCAGAAGGATTCTTGAATATAGACATTTTGTTTCTACAATCACTCTCCTTATTATATTTTTCTCGTTGCTTATTATTGATTTTAGTACTAATTTCGTTCTGTATTAATTGTAGTCTTGTCGTTATATCATCCAAGCTAACAAGCAGAAGGTCTGGATTATTGGTTTCAAATTCTTCTACGTCAACAAAATCCATTAAAGCCAGTGCATTAGAATTCTCAGAACAACGTGTTTCAGTGTCCTTAGAATCATTATTAAGTAAAGCTTTATCTCCAATTAGCTTATCATTCTGAACCTTAATATCAGTTAATGATTTCTTGACCTCTTCTAATTGTTCTTGTAGCGTCTTCACTCTATCATTTGTAGATTCGAGTCGCTTCTTTTCTTCTTTTTTCTCGTTAATTCTTATTGAATACGATTGCCAGTCAATATCATCAAACTTTTCAAAAATAAGCAAACTAGAAAATGCTTCCTTGCGTTTTTCCGTTTCCCTTCTTTCTTTGTCAAGTTCTTTTAACTCATTATTCTTGGCAGTTAGTTGGTCACATAAATCCTCCCATTCTTTTCTAATGGATGCTATTTTCTCACGATTGTCCCAACCAAGCACGTAATGTTCTCTATGATTAGCTTCCGGACGATCATCCTTTTCATGCTTGCCACCTTTCGACTTAATAAGACCTTCTTTTGTTACAGCCTTTTCTTTTATATGATTGAAGTCTTCAAGTGTATTAACACACGTATAATTAAATTCGGCATGCATTCTGTCTTCAATCCAGTCAACATACTTAGCATCTGGTTTAAATTCAATTTTATTCAAGAGCGAACTATCTTGAACACTTCTATATTCTAAATTGCGCAAAGTCTCCACACCATTATAACGGTGATAGACAATTCTACCTCGCAAATTGTGATTATTGACATAATCGTTCACCTGACGATAGTATTTTTCGGGCACAATAAGTCGTAGCGCAAAGTTATGAAGTATACGCTCAATGGCAGACTCCCATTCACGCTCTTTGTCTTTTACACTTATAAGTTCTCCTATAAAAGGAATCTCATCTGTTGTTGCTCCAATATACCCAATAATCTCATCGCGGATTTCTGAAACACGACCAGAGATGTTGTTATTGTGTTCACGAAGGTATTTTATTGTCTCAACATTGCTTTTTATGTTGGCCTCTATATCCTCCTTTTCATTTTGTAAGTGTCTTCTTCTTTCTGCCAAATCATTATCCAGTCTTTCCGTCAAAACCTTCTTTTGTTCTTTGGCAATCGTTTTGTTTTTTTCGAATATTGAAGAGTCGACACCTTGAGGCAATTCAAGTTTATGGATGAGAGTGTTATACTTTTCCTCCTTTTTCTTTCGTTCTTCAAAGCGTTCTGTCAAGTTTTGGATTTCCTTTTCGATATCTTTGATTTGCTGACCTACAGTATCCGATTTGATAGCTACTTCCAAGTCGCTTTTCTTATCATCAAGTGTTCTCATTTCAGCATTATTCGCTTTAATAGTGTCATCCAATTGACGTAATTTACTTTTACATCTATCCAAATGCTCTTGACAAAGTTTTACAGTCCGTAATGCAAACCAATAAGAAACAATACTTTTCTCATTTTGCAGTTCATTGATGCTCTTTTCAATCAACTGCAATTCATCGGCTAATCCGTCTATCGGTTCGAGCTGTCGTATCTGCTCTTTCGTCTTCTCTATGCTTGTCTTTGCATCCATAAGATTCTGGAAGTTTTCTCTTAGTTCCTTATATTTTTCTTCAGCATCTTTTTCCTCAAGCATATTATCTCGAATGAAACTGTCCAAATCATTAAGCACCTTTACTCCAACTATTTGATTGAAAAGTGTAAGAGCCTTTTCTGAGCGCATACCAAACACTACAAGCATTTTCTGCTCGTATGACACAGGACCATCAAAGAACTCAATAATTCGTTTCGTACTTCCGCTATTGAACTCTTTCTCCATACGTTTGCGCCATAGACCGTTAGAGTCAAAAGCCGCAAAATTCTGAGATATAGTAAGGGGTTTATATGCCATGCCATAAACAGTCCTCAAACCTTCACCCGAATAATAACGTACTTGGAATATCGTCACTACTCTGCCGTCTAAATTGGTGAACATAGCAAGCAAAACCGAGCGGGCATTCTTGTCACGCAACTTCAATGATGAGACACCAGAATCACCTTCTTGTTTCTGACCATAATTACCTAAAAAATATGTCTCTTCCGTCCTATTTCCTTTCCTCTCCACTCCAGAAGACTGGTTATAGAAACGTTGACGTTTTAGAGGTACAAGTAATGTAAGCAAAGCATCTATAAGCGTACTTTTGCCTGAAGCATTGGCTCCTGTAAGCAACGAATTATTGCCATTTGGATTCAATCGATAAACTTTGTCGTTGAATGTTCCCCAGTTCCACACTTCCATGTAGTCGAGTTTGAAACCTGCAACTTGTGGGTCTGTATTAAAAAGATTGGTCTGATGTGTCATAGTTGTTTAGCTGTTTTTTGAAATCTAACAAATCGTCAAGTGTGACTCTCTCCTTAATAATACGGTGAATCTTGTATCGTTTTTCCCCTTCATCGGTTTTAGGCGCCACAAGGAAACCGAAATCAACAATACGTTCAATATTATTATCAAGCTCTTTCTCGAATTTTGCTTTATTGTACGTTGATGGTAAGAACATCTCTGTTTCCTCTTTGATTTCGAATGATGTCACATACTTGTCGGTAGCCTGTGACAATGTCGGATTGCTGTCAAAATCTTCGAGCATATGCCGTAATACAACAAGCATGACAGATACCTCAAACCCGTACTGTCTACGTGACACCAAGTTTATTGTTTTGTCGTCATCTAATATAGTCTGTTTAATAAAGGCGAATCCTTCATCCTTTTTAACGATAAGCTCCACCCCCATAGTGCTGATATAATTTTGTATATCAGCCTGATAAGTAAGCAGGTCATTCCAAACGACATCGTTGTTTTCAACAACACCTTTCAATAATTTAATTATAGCTTTACTGTATGGTTTTATTCCGTATTCACTCATTGTGTAATAATGATTTCAGGGATAGTTATTGTTTTATCATTAGAAAACGCAATTTCTTGCGTACGATCATCAGAAACTACAGTCTTGTATTCCTTTAGTATGGCTATATAACCAAATAATTCGGAGAGACCTTTTCCAATTCCATTATTCAAATCAATTACTTCTGCTAACGTGGTTTGAATTTTTTCCTTCAATATCTTGTTAATACGCTTCCGTAGTATACGACGGTCTACTTGATATTGATTATATAGTTTTTCAAGACGTTCCAGTTCATTAATACCGAGTTCCGCCTCTGTAGGTACAATTTTGTATTCAACCTCTTGCTTTGGAGTTAAATTCAGCTGACGTTCCAATGGCAAGTTTAGATCAACTACTTCATAACTCAACGAAGCATTACTCCTTTCTCGGTTTTGAGTTGTGTTCAGAAGCTGTTTCTTGATGTCGTTTATGACTTGTTTTATAGCTTGCGCTTCGGAGTTGTCATTATTTCTAATAATCTGGCTCAACTTCTCTGTCATTCTATTATTAGTCTTCGCAACCTTTTCCCCAGCATCAAACAAGTGCTTTTTTATATCCTTTAAGAACTTATCCTTCGTAAGAATATTTCTCTCAGCAAGAGTCTTGTATAGCAAGTCTGTCAACTCATCCCATTCATTTTGTAATTCTGATGAAAGCAGAAATTCCCAAAAGGCATAGAAGCTCTTTCCTTGTTGCGAATCCTTCAATTCTGCATAAGCATCAAAAATGTAACTGAGTATGTTCTTTTTCCCTTCGTTGTCTGTTTGGCGTTGATATATTTGTTTTATAATCTCTTTAAAGTTGTCATCAACCTCTTTGAAGTCTGAAAGAAGTTCTTTAGCCAACTTATTCAGAGTATTGTATCTTGGTTCAATCTGATAGTCCTCATACACCTCAACATCTTCGCCCATTTCCAAACGTTCGATCTGACGTTCGATGTCTTCCTTTTTTTGCCGAAGCAATTCTAAACGTTTATTTCTATCTTCATTAGTAAATTCCACAAGTTCTTTAAGCTGTGAGAACAATGTCTTGAATTTGGATTCTGTTCCGATATATTCTTCTTTCTTAAGAGACGTTACCCAGTCTATCACCTTACTTGTATGTGACGAAAGTTCATAGATAATCTCTCCATCCTCATTTTGATAATTAGCGAAGAAGCCCTTGTCAGTCCATTCTTTGATGAGACGTTTAGCTTTAGCTTCGTTCGATTCACCAAGTGTCTCTATATTAATATCCTCATCAGTAATATCCTCACGCTGATTATCCAGCCAGTTTTCCAACAACATTTGAAGTTTCTCTTCACCTATTGCCATTTGTTCATCAAACACACTTGTTACGAATGCCAAGAAAAACTCGGCACTCCTCATTTTTAGTAACTTCACACTTGGCGAGTTATTCAATGTTTGTACAAGTTGGTTAATATCCATTGTCTATTTATTTGGATTTAGTTTGTTTACTTATGCAAAAATAGTGGTATTCTGTTGGATATGCAAGTGAATGCTAATATTTGTGGATGTTGAGTACTATGAATTGTGGTGTTTTACAACTAACTTTTGCGGTAGTTTGCGATTAACTTTTGTGGTAGTTTGCGATTAACTTTTGTGGCTAATCTTGTTTGTATATTATAAATTTGTGCTAACTTTGATGGAAAATACAAATGTTGATGAAGAAATAATATTGTTTTATATGGAGCTGCGTTATAATGGTGCAACTCTTTTAATATTATGAATGATATGGATACATACCACTTGTCGCGATTTCTTGCAGCTCAGAATTCTTACTCACAATATAAGACGGCTCTTGAGGAGATTCGAAACGGGCGAAAAAGGAGCCATTGGATGTGGTTCGTTTTTCCTCAATTGAAGGGGCTGGGGCACAGTTATAATGCTGACTATTATGGTATTGCTGGTGCTGATGAGGCTCGTGCTTATTGGCTGCACCCCGTGCTCAGAGACAGATTGCGAGAGATAACGGAGGCTCTGCTTCTGTTGGACGGTTTGTCGGCAAGACAAATCTTTGGAGAAGTAGACGCAATGAAACTTAGGTCGTCGATGACTTTGTTTTGGACAGCTACGGACGAAGGGCTGTTCCGTAAGGTTCTTGATAAGTATTACGAAGGGAAAATGTGTGACAGTACTTTAGAAATGCTTAGATGATGCAACGTAGCTAACTACCGATATGATAACAAGATGCTATCTCGAAATAACTAATGTGTGTAACCTCAGCTGTGTGTTCTGCCCGAAGACTGAGAGGGCGAAGCATACGCTGACGTTGGACGAATTCGACGCTTTGACCTCGCGACTTGAGGGCAAGGTGAAGTTTCTGTATTTCCATCTGATGGGCGAACCGTTCCTCCATCCGCTGCTGCCGCAGTTTGTGCTGATGGCTCGCCACAAAGGTTTTGTACCCATTATCACCACTAATGGCACTCTGCTCTCGCGACGTGCAGATCTTTTAGATGCCCTGCCTCATAAGATTCAGATTTCGCTCCACTCGCACGAGGGCAACGCTAAGGAGAACCTTGCTAGGTACGTCGACGAGGTGATGGCGTTCTCGTTAGAGACTGCGCGCCGCGGCTGTGTCGTCGTGCTGCGCCTATGGAACGAGGGCGGACACAACCGGCAGAACGACGATATCCTCAATCTGCTTGCGCTTCATGTGCCGCGCCCTTGGACGGAGCGTCACGACGGCTGGCGACTTGCCGACAATCTGTACATCGAGAACGATAACATGTTCGAGTGGCCCGACCTTCAGCACGCCACTTACGACGAGCAGGAGGTGTTCTGCTACGCCTTGCGCAATCAGATTGGTGTGCTCGTCGATGGTACCGTTGTGCCGTGCTGTCTCGACCATAACGGCGACATCGCGCTTGGCAATCTGTTCCGTCAGAGCCTTGCCGACATTCTCGCCTCGCCACGAGCACGTGCTCTGTACGACGGCTTCACCAGTCATACCGCCGTAGAGTCGCTCTGCCAGCGCTGCGGCTATTCGGCTGTGTCGAAAAGGTTCAGGAAGTAGAAGTGCTATTATGATTTGTTTTCAGGGGGTGCGTGGGAGGAACGCCGTACTTTCCTACAGGTTGCGTGGGTATGGCAAGATGCCGTACTCTCCTATAGGTTGCGTGGGTATGGCAAGATGCCGTACTCTCCTACAGGTTGCGTGGGTATGGCAAGATGCCATACCCTCCTATAGTACTAACAGTTTATCTTCTACTGCTTATTGTTGTCGATTTGCCTTTCTTTGCCTTTGCATCGAGTCTGTATCTGAAGCTCAGGTTCAGATAGTGGTGTATATAGTTTGTGGAGTATTCCTGACGTTGATAGGCTGAGTATTCGCTTTCGTACCAGATGTCCTTATTGAAGATGTCGTCGGCAAACAGGCGCAGCATACACTTGTTCTTGCAGAAGCTCCAGCTGACGGATGCCATCGACTTGAGCTTGTGTCCGTTCATAGCCGATGTGGCGTAGCCCGAACAATAGTCGTCTGACAGCTGCACAAACACCTCGAACGGAGCGAGGTGCAGGTTGGCGCTTATGCCCACGCTGTTGAAGAGCGGCGTGGTGTTGTACGAAGCGTCGTCGTAGCGGTAGCGGTTGCTCTCCAGGCGGTCGAAGAGTGTGAGCTGCAACTTCTCCGTCTCGTACGAGAACTCGAAGTCGTTGTTTATGCCCAGTCGCTTCTGCTTGTTCAGTTCGGGCTGAGCGTCGGTAGCGTTGTTGTCGACGATGGTGAGGAAGCCGTACGACTTCGCCGTCTCCAGCGCGAACTTGTTCATCAGTCGGAAGTAGAAGCCGATGCCCTGGTCGTAGTTGAGACCGAACTGCCACATATCGCCGCCCTTCACGTTCATCGGTTTTGACGTGTAGACGCCGGTAGCCGAGTTGTAGCTGTAGAGCGTAGCTTGGGGGTTGATGTCCTTGTTGTACGAAGCGGTAAAGCCCAGCACAATCTGCTTGCGCAGCCACATGCGGTGGTAGTTGTACGTAGTGGTGTGACTGTGCGAGTTGCGCAGCAGCGGGTTGCCCATGTATATATGCAGCGGGTCGATGGTGTTGCGGTAGCCGAGCGTGCTCACGAGGTCGGGTACGGTGGTGTTGTATGCGAAGGCGATGTCCATATTGCGCACGCGGCTCATCTTCCACTTCAGGAAGATTGACGGCTCGTACGTGTTGCTTGTGCGTACGGCTGTGGTGTCCAGCGGTCCGTAGTGGTAGTCGGTCTTTTCGCGACAGTAGTTCCAGCTGAACTTCGGCATTATCATCAGTGCCTTCACCGGCGTGATGGTCGACTTCACGGTCAGCTCGTTCGTCCATTTGTGCGTCAGTCTGCGCGTTGTGTTCGCAGGGTCAGCCGTTGTCGGCGTGCCGCCCACCACGTTCTGCTCGTCGGTGTCGCTGAAGAAGTCGCGTGCGGTGCGTGTGCGGCTTAATCTCACGTTGTCGAATACGTTGAAGTAAACCTTCTTGCCGAGCCAGTAGTCGAACGAAGCGCCGAACTGCGTATTCAGATTGTGTTCGCTGCGGTCGTAGAACTGCCACAGCTTCTCGTTGCGCTGTTCGCGCAGATACTCCACGTCGTGGTTGGTGTGCGTGTCCTCGTTCGTTCCGCTCAGGTTGGTGTAGCCCCCCAGCATGAACGAACCCTTCTTTCCGATGAAGTGCTTCCATGCGTACGAGATGTTCAGTGCGCGTTGCTGCAGGTCGGTCGACTCGTACTCGCTGTCGCGTGTGATGAGTCGGTCGTAGAGCGCGTCGCCGGGCTTTGCGCCGAGCGCCTCCTTCAGCGAGTGGTAGGCAAACTGGTCGGGCTGATAGCCGTACGAAGCCGATTTCTCCTCGTACGATTTGCGAGCCTTTTCGTATGAGGCTTTCACTTTCACGTCGATGGTGTTGGCAGAGTCGGTGTAGGCGAAGAGCTTCGCCTCCAGCTGCGGCTTGAGGTTGTGCTTGTAGCGGTAGGTGTCTTTCACGCCGAATGTGTGCTCCTGGTTCGGGAAGAACGTCTCGGTCGACGCCTTTCCGCTGTTCCATCCGTCGCTGTGTCCCATGTTTGCGCTTATGTTGAAGCGGTTGCTTGTGTATTGCTGTGTGCCCTTTGTCTGCCAGTTGTGCTGATAGTTGTACGAGCCGTACTGGCTCTTGCCGTCGCCGTCGATGTTGCGGTTCATGGAAAAGCCAATCGTCTTGTCTACGTAGCGGTTGGCGTTGTTAGCCTGGGCGTATATCATGTGCGGGTCTTGGTCGCTCAGCCGGCTTGCGGTGAGGGCTGCGCTGTAGCGTTTCTTGGTCTGGTATTGTGCCTCGATGTCGCCGTACCACTTGTCGAGGAAGCCCGGCTTCACCTGGATGTCGAGCACATGGTCCTCATCGCCATCGTCGTTGCCCGTGTGGCGTGCCAGCTCCGACTTGCGGTCGTACACTTTCAGTTTGTCAGCCACGTCAGCCGGCAGTTGCTCTAATATCTGGTCGCCGCCGAACATGTCCTTGCCGTTCATCATCAGGCGTATGGGCTTGTCGTTCCAGTATAGCTTGCCGTCGCGACGCTGCACGCCCGGCAGCTTCTTGATAAGCTCGTCGAGGCGCGCGCCCTCCTTCAGCTTGAACGCCTCGGGGTTGAACACGATGGTGTCGCCACGCATGGTGATGCGCGGCACCTTCGCCTTCACCTCCACCTCCTGCAGCATGAGCGCCGTAGGCTGCAGCCTGATGGTGCCAAGGTCGGTGGTGTCTTTCACCTCAGATCCGTACGCATAGTCCACCTTGCGCGAGTTCTTGTAGCCGATCATGCTGAACGTGATCATGATGCGTCCCTCCCATTCGGAGTCGAGCGTGAAGCAGCCCGTGCTGTCGGTCTCCGTCGAGTTCTGCATCGACCAACCCGGCTCTGGGTTTATCTCGCTGCGCACCGTTGCTCCGATGAGAATCTCGCCCGTCTCGGCGTTAACAATCTTTCCCTTGAACGTGTCGGCTGTGCAAACGGTGGTCTGCATGAGGCAGAGCAGCACGGCGACAAACATTTTCTTCAGTACATTTTTCATAAGCTGGTTATTAAAAGTATTATGGGTGCAAATGTATAGATTTTGTTCGAACAAGCAAAGTCTTTGCTTTGGAAAATCTATGGCATACAGTTTGCACAGGTACGATATTTGTCATTTTTACCGCTCAGGAGTGCCCGGAAAATGAAAAGGAAAACCTTTGGTTGGTTTTTCGCGAGTTTTGAGAGGTGAAAAGTGTGCAATGGTAAGCGGTTGATATTTAGTTTGTTGAGGCTGTGCGTACGAAAGTGTGCAGTTTTGTGCCACTTTCGCTGAGTACTACCGCTACAAAACTGGAGTACTACCCCCACGAGTACTGGGTAGAAGTGGCACTTTCACACGGTGAAAGTAGCACTTGCACCATGTAGAAGTGGCACTTGCACCGTGAAAACCATCGAATTTTGTGTTTTTGAAGTGGATTTTTAGTGTGTGGAAGCGGAAATTGAGCTCGTAAAATCTCCAGAATGCAAGTTTCGGTTGGAGTGGTGTGGTCAAAATGTCGTGTGCAAGTTACGGGGGTGAGGAAAGAAATTTGAGGGGCCTTTCAGGGGGTGCACTTGTCTCAAGTGCACCAACGTAGCAGATAGCGTCCTTAGCGTTGTTTGCGTAGGTTGTGATATGCTGAGGCACCGCTTGCTCGGTCGGTGCACTTGAGACAAGTGCACCCCCTGTAGGTGCACAGTTTACTCGGTCGGTGCACTTGAGACAAGTGCACCCCCTGAAGCTGCACAGTTTACTCGGTCGGTGCACTTGAGACAAGTGCACCCCCTGAAGCTGCACAGTTTACTCGGTCGGTGCACTTCTTGCTCTGGCAAGCGGCAAAGCCGAGCGGAGACAAGTGCACCCCCTGAAGTTACTTTCGGGCGTTAACCAGCAGTTCCGTCTTGCCCTCGTCTACGAGCTTGATGATGAGTTCGCCGAAGAGCGTGTTCTGCCATGCGAACCACTCGCGCGTGAACTTCTGCGCGTCGTCCACGTTGAACGACTCGTGGATGAACCCCGTGCCGGCGTCGGTGCGCTGCAACATGCGCAGACACTCCGCTATCTCGGCATCGTCGGTGCTCGTGAAGGCGCGCATCATTATGGACATAGGCCACGCCATGTCGTAGCCCACGTGCGGACCGCCGATGCCCTCGCCCGCCTTGCCGCGGAAGAAGTAGGGGTTGTCGTCGCTCCAGACGAAGCGGCGCGTGTTCTGATATACGGGGTCGTTTACGTCCACATCGCCTAAATAGGGCAGGGCGATCAGCGACTGCACGTTGGCGTCGTCCATGAGGAAGCGGTTGCCGAAGCCGTCCACCTCGTAGGCATATATCTTGCCGTACTTCGGATGGTCGACCACGGCGTACTGCTCGAGAGCCGTGCTCACCTCGTCGGCAAGCGCCGTGCAGTCGGCAGCGAGCGTTGCGTCGGCGTTCACCTTGTTGAGTATCTCCGCCGCCTTGCGCAGCGAGCTGACCGCCATGAAGTTGGACGGCACGAGGAAGAGGAATGTCGAGGCGTCGTCGGACGGGCGGAAGACGGAGGCGATGAGTCCGCAGGGTTTCACGGGGTTGCCCCAGCCGTGGTTGCATACGGTGTCGAGCTGGTCCTCCGTCTCGCGTTGGAAGCGATAGGTGCCGAGTCCCTGCTTGCGCTGCTGCTCGCGGAACACGCGCAGTATGTTGCGCACCGCCTGCAGCCACTCGTCGCCGAACACCGACGCGTCGCCCGTCACCTGCCAGTAGTGGTAGGCGAGGCGTATGGGGTAGCAGAGCGAGTCGATCTCGTACTTGCGCTCGTGTAGCTCGGGCTTCATGTCGGTCATATCGTTAGCCCACATGCCGTTCGGTTCGGGCTCGCGGTTGAACGCGTTGGCATACGGGTCGATGTTGATGCACTTCAGCTGGCGGCGTATCACACCGCGCAGCATCTTCTGCAACTTGCGGTCGCCCTTGGCAAGCTGTACGTAGGGCCACACCTGCGCTGCCGAGTCGCGCAGCCACATGGCGTGTATGTCGCCCGTGTAGACGAAGGTGTCTTCCTTGCCGTCCTCGGCATCGGTGAAGTGGACGGTGGTGTCGAGCGTGTTCGGGAAGCAGTTCTCGAACATCCACGCTAAGTAGGCGTTCTCCTTGATGCGCTTCTTTATCTCGCGAATCTTCTTCTCCACCGCGTCCGACACGAAGAGGCGTTCAGTGGGCGTTGGGCGTAGGGTGGTGAGAGTGGATGG
>ERZ791829.188-NODE-188-length-72915-cov-4.702539_pt1 | contig 72915 bp, 59 predicted proteins | sample MGYA00510296_ERZ791829 | MGnify/ENA primary metagenome ERZ791829 (study PRJEB30046, sample SAMN00791973) | human gut metagenome | study: EMG produced TPA metagenomics assembly of the A metagenome-wide association study of gut microbiota in type 2...
CGAAAAGGCTATCGCCATGCCAATCTCGCCTGACGGCTCGAAAAGGCTATCGCCATGCCAATCTCGCCTGACGGCTCGAAAAGGCTATCGCCACGCCAATCTCGCCTAACGGCTCGATTTACGGCATTCGCCGTATAGCATCCGAACCTCATATAGATGATTGTGAGCAAGCTCCCAACATCTATATGGGTTGCAGATGCTGCATGGCTCATTTTTTAAAAGTTGAAATACAAAAATGGGTTATAGCTTGCGTTGACAAGGTAGGCGGTGGAAAGCAGCATCAGAATCGCCATCAAAATGACGCTTCCGTAATTGCCGACAGCCGGAACTTTGTCTGCGAGCTTAATAGCCAGCTTCTTTGGCAGATCCGTAGAACCGATGATTGCAATGATGAATAACAATCCGAAGTTCACAAGGATATATATGGTATAACTGTCGTAGAAGCTACTGCCAAAGCGGAACATCCGTCCCATATAGGAGAATGCCTGTGCGATCGTTGATGTATCAAAGAGTACCCATCCAAGCATGACGAGGACGATCGCATAAACACGTTTTATAATAGAAGGAATCTTTGTAAAGATATCCTGCTTTCCTGCTTTTGTCAGAGCAGTTGTAACCAGCTTTTCTATAATGATCAGAACACCGTACAGAGAACCCCACAGAATGAAGTTCCAGCTTGCACCATGCCAGACACCGGTTAAGAACCAGACAACTGCGGTGTTGAATATCGTACGGGCAAGTCCCTTGCGGCTTCCGCCGAGAGGAAAATATACATAGCTCTTGAACCAGCCGGAGAGGGTCATATGCCATCTGCGCCAGAATTCACTGATACTCTTCGACATATACGGATAATTGAAATTTTCCGGGAAATGGAAACCGAGCATCTTACCCAGACCAATCGCCATATCAGAATACCCGGAAAAATCAAAATAGATCTGTAAGGTATAAGCGGCAATACCAAGCCATGCGGTTGCAACCGGAAGCTCGGATAAGTCCATAGCTTTGACATTTGTCCAGACAACACCGATATTATTTGCGATCAGAACCTTCTTGCCAAGACCGACCGCAAAGCGGAGAACACCGTCCCAGATCAGGTCGATGTCAATCACACGTTCATTCAGCTCGGCAGCTACATCTTCATAACGAACGATCGGACCTGCTACGATCTGTGGGAACAACGTGACAAAGGCTGCAAAGGTGATCGGATTCTTCTGAACAGAGATGTTCTTCCGGTACAGGTCAATCGTATACGACATGGACTGGAAGGTAAAGAAGCTGATACCGATCGGAAGCAGAGAGGTCGGTGAACCATAGTGCGTTCCGAATATGTTATTAATATTTTCTATGATGAAATTGCTATATTTGAAAAAGCCAAGTAAGGACAGATTCATGACCATCGATATGATCAGTGCAAGCTTTCGAAGTGCCTGACGGTCGCCTGCCTTATAAATGACCAGACCTGCAAAATAATCGATCATTGTCGATGCGATCAGTACAAATACATAGATTGGTTCGCCCCATGCGTAGAAGAACAGACCGCTGATCAGGATGAACAGGTTCCGTAACTGCTTCGGGACAATATAATAGATAACCATTGTAACCGGTAAAAAAATATATAAAAATGTCAAACTGGAAAAAACCATGTGATACTCCAACTAACTTCATTATTATGTCGACTTCTGTCGCCGTAACAATTATAAAGTTAACGTATGGTAGTGTCAATCGGATTAAATATTAAATATTTGTGAGAAACCGGCTAAGAAACGGGAAAATATATAGATTGTGTACATAGTTACAATATCGGCAGGCATATACAGATATACAGCAGTATTAAGACTACAAATATAGGATTTTAAGGAGATGAGAAAAAATCAGCCCATGTAAAACTATACGGTCTATATAAAAGAACTGCCTTACTAAGACATTAGCGAGGATTTCGTAATGAGATGCATATACGAGCAAATGTGGGTGCCTGTTTGAGCCTGAAAGGCGAGTTGGCACAGGAACATTTGCGAATCACGTATATGCAGATCATAGAAACCACAGCGAGTCTAAGTAAGGCAGTTCTTTTTATATAGTCACATGGTTTTACATGGGCGTTCGTCTACCGAATGGCGTCCTTCATGCTTGCGACATAGTCTTTGATGTAAGGCACGCAGTCCCTGCCATATTTGGCGCAGAGTTTGACGATGGCAGAGCCGACGATCACGCCGTCAGCGTGAGCAGCCATTTCCTTTGCCTGCTCCGGTGTTGAGATTCCGAAGCCAATCGCACACGGAGTATCCGTTGCGGCTTTGACCAGCTTGGTCATAGCACCGATATCGGTCGTGATCTTGCTTCTTGTTCCGGTAACACCGAGAGAAGAAACACAGTAGATAAATCCATTTGCTTCCTTTGCGATCATGCTGATACGGTCGTGAGAGGTTGGTGCGATCATGGATACCAGATCCAGATCATACTTCTTACAGATACCGTCGAACTCATCCTTTTCTTCGTAAGGGATATCCGGCAGGATCAGTCCGTCAATGCCGATCTCCTTACAAATGCTGATAAATTTTTCAGAGCCGTAAGAGAAGACAACATTTGCATAAGTCATAAATACCATAGGGATGGTGACTGTCTTACGGAGCTTTCTCACAAGGTCAAATACATCATTTGTCGTAACATGGTTTGCGAGTGCGCGGATATTTGCACCCTGGATAACAGGCCCTTCTGCGGTTGGATCTGAGAATGGGATACCAAGCTCGATCAGGTCTGCACCTGCTTCTACCATGGCATATACGATCTGTTCTGTTGTTTCAAGATCAGGGTCACCACATGTAACAAATGGGATGAACGCCTTTCCGTTTTTGAATGCATTTTTAATATTACTCATAGAGATCCTCCCCTCTGTATCTGGCGATGGCGGCAACGTCCTTATCGCCTCGTCCTGAAATGTTAATAACCATGATCTGGTCTTTGTCCATCTGTGGTGCAAGCTTCATTGCATAGGCAACCGCATGAGCACTCTCGATCGCCGGGATAACACCCTCGATCTTGGACAGATATTCAAATGCATCAACAGCTTCGTCATCTGTAACAGCGACATATTCTGCTCTGCCGATGTCATGCAGGTATGCATGTTCCGGCCCGATTCCCGGATAGTCAAGACCTGCTGAAATAGAATAAACCGGTGCGATCTGTCCGAATTCATCCTGACAGAAGTAGGATTTCATACCATGGAAGATACCCAGTCTTCCGGTATTGATCGTTGCGGCTGTCTCAAATGTATCAATTCCACGTCCGGCTGCTTCACATCCGATCAGGCGAACGCTCTTATCCGGAATAAAGTTATAGAATGCGCCGATCGCATTGGAACCGCCGCCGACACAGGCGAGAACGGCATCCGGCAGTCTGCCTTCCTTCTCCATAAGCTGTTCCTTGATCTCCTTGCTGATAACAGCCTGAAAATCACGAACCATCTCAGGGAAAGGATAAGGTCCCATAACAGAACCCAGAACATAATGAGTATCATCGATTCTGGAAGTCCATTCACGGAAGGTTTCGGAAACGGCATCCTTTAATGTACCTGTACCGGTTTCTACCGGGTGAACCTTTGCTCCTAATAATTTCATACGGTAGACATTTAAAGCCTGACGGATGGTGTCTTCCTTGCCCATGAAGATTTCACATTCCATACCCATCATGGCAGCAACTGTAGCAGTTGCAACACCATGCTGACCGGCTCCTGTCTCGGCGATAACTCTTGTCTTACCCATTCGTTTTGCAAGGAGCATCTGACCGATAACATTGTTGATCTTATGTGCTCCAGTATGGTTTAAGTCCTCGCGCTTCAGGTAGATCTTTGCACCGCCGAGATCCTCTGTCATTCTCTTGGCATAGTACAGACGGCTAGGTCTGCCGGCGTATTCATTTAACAGTTCTGTCAGCTCCCGGTTGAATTCCGGGTCATCTTTGTATTTCTTATATGCTTCTTCAAGCTCAAGCATGGCGTTCATCAGTGTTTCCGGTATGTACTGTCCGCCATGGATTCCAAAACGTCCTTTTGACATATATGTTTCCTCCTGTATGTGTTGTTTCTATATTATAAATATCATTAATGCTTTCAAATAAAGTTCGTTGTTCCTGCAGAAACAGGATCCGGTTCTATCCTATAGCTTCACCCCGTAACCATGCAAATGCGGCTTTCTTATCAGGGCTTCGCATAAAGGTTTCTCCGATCAATACTGCATCTGTGCCATTTCCCTTTAAACGGTCGATGTCCTCCGGTGTGCGGATGCCGCTTTCGGATACATAGACGACCGGTTTGCCGTTTATCGAATCCGGGATCAATGTCCGAAGTCTTACACTGTTCATGATGTCAACGATGAAGGTTTTCAGATCACGGTTATTCACACCGATGATATCTGCACCGATCGCGATCGCACGTCTGACTTCCTCTTCATCGTGTGCTTCTACCAGAACGGACAGGCCAAGACTTGTTGCAAGCTCGTAATAGCTTTTGAGCTGTTCGTCGGTAAGGATCGCACAGATCAGAAGGATCGCAGAGGCACCGGTCACTTTTGCCTCGTAGATCATATAAGGATCGACGGTGAAATCCTTCCGCAGGATCGGAGTGGATACTGCTTCATGGATCGCTGTCAGATATTCGTTGCTTCCCTGGAAATAAAATGGTTCGGTCAGCACGGATATGGCGGATGCACCGGCGGCTTCATATTCTTTCGCAATCTCGATATATGGGAAATCCGGTGCGATCAGTCCTTTGGAAGGAGAAGCCTTTTTTACTTCGCAGATAAAGGAGATTCCCGGCTTTGCCAGATTGTTACGGAAAGGAAAAACGGTATAAGGTTTTGTTCCGTTCTCTGTTTCCTTTTCTACGATTGCAAGAGCTTTTGCCTTCATTTCTTCAAATGAGATCTGCTCTTTGCATCTGGCAATCCGTTCTTTTGTTTTTGCTGCTATTTCATCTAAGATCATATATATTCCTCCATAGCGGTCCGGAGATTAAAGGTTCCGGGTCGGTTATGTGTTTTGCTTTTACAAATAATTAAGCGTTTGTTGCTGCTATAAAGTCTTCCAGTTTCTTCAGACCGCTGCCATTTGCCAGAATATCGGCTGCAAGGGCGAAGCCTTCTTCAAGTGAGATCCGGTTTGTGATATGCAAAGCCGCACCGGCATTTAAGATAACGGCTGTACGCTTGCCATCTGTGATCTTGCCGGATAAGATATCCTTTGTGATCTGTGCATTTTCTTCCGGTGTACCACCGACCAGTTCGGCTTTGTCACAGAGGGTGAAGCCGTATGCGGTTGGGTCTAAGGTATAGGTGTTAAATGTGCCATCGTTGAATTCACATACAGTTGTTGTTGCAACCGCTGAGATTTCATCCAGACCGTCGTTTCCATGAACGACCATACCACGTTTTACACCGAGGTTGCTGAGTACTTTTGCAAGCGGATCAACAAGGGAGGCATCATAGACACCGAGTAACTGAAGATTTGCTTTTGCCGGATTTGCAAGAGGTCCTAAGATATTGAATACTGTAGGAATCTTGATCTCTTTTCTTGGAGCGCCGACAAATCGCATTGCTGTGTGATATTTCTGTGCAAATAAGAAGCAGGTACCAAGATCCTTCAGACAGGCTTCGCTGACTTTACAGTCTGCTGCGATGTTGACGCCAAGGGCTTCCAGGCAGTCGGCTGTTCCGCATTTGCTGGATGCTGCACGGTTGCCATGCTTTGCCACCTTACCACCGCCTGCGGCTGTTACTAATGAGGAAACAGTTGAGATATTGAAGGTTCCTGCGCAGTCTCCACCGGTTCCTACGATGTCGATCTCCTCATCGACATCCGGTGTAAATTCACCACAGTGTTTTCTCATGATCTCAGCAAATGCTGTGATCTCCTCGATTGTTTCACCTTTAATATGAAGGGCTGTTAAGAAGCTTCCGATCTGTGCCTGTGTTGCTTCTCCGCTCATAATTTCATCCATAACGGCCGCAGCCATTTCTTTGTCTAGATTTTCACCATTTACTACTGTTGCGATTGCCTCTGTAATCATATTCATTTCCTCCTTGATATTATCTTTTAATAAGACATTTGCAGGTTATGTATAGAATTGTTATGATTAAACATTTTGACTTACCAAGACAGGGACATTTGAGTCCGCCGGTACTCACATTTCGTACTTAGTGAGTGCTTGCACGAGCTTAGAACGAAAGCGCACCCCTGTGGTGTGATGGTGCATTAGCAGCATCTTAGTACCGCTGCAGGGGTAACTGAGACCTTAGCGAGGCTTAAGCCGAGGTTAGTTCGAAGTTACACAGAGTGGAAACGAGCGGAAGCGTCCCCTAGTTGGTAATGGCGAAATGTTTAATCAAAGTAGTGTATTGTAACCTGCAAATGTCAGGTTATGCCTCTAAAAAGTTTCGTAAGATGATGGTTCCTTTTGGTGTCAGAATCGATTCCGGATGGAACTGAACACCATATATTTCATAATCTTTGTGTTTGACTGCCATGATCTCATCATCATCGGTTCTGGCGATAACGGTAAGAACATCCGGGAAGTTTTCTTCGGAAGCGGCAAGGGAATGATATCTGGCAACCTCGATCCTTTTTTGAAGTCCCTTGAACAGTTTGCAGTTGATGTCGACATTTGCAACGGACATTTTGCCATGCATCAGCTTTTTGGCGTATGTGATCGTTGCACCGTAGGTTTCACAGATTGCCTGATGTCCGAGACAGACACCAAGGATCGGAACCTTGCCGGCAAAATAGGAGATGGCTTCTTCGCAGATACCTGCATCGAAAGGTCTTCCGGGACCCGGTGAAATGATGATCTTATCCGGATTCATTGCTTCAATCTCCTGACAGGTATATTCGTCATTTCGTATCACCTTGATGTCAGGATTGATCTTTCCTACAAGCTGATACAGATTGTAGGAAAAGCTGTCATAATTATCGATCAGTAATATCATGCTTCGTCACCTCGTATCTTCTGAGAATTAATCAATGCATCCGTTACGGCTTTTGCTTTGTTGATGCATTCCTGGAATTCGTTTGCCGGTACACTGTCGGCTACAATGCCGGCACCGGAACGGACAAATACTTTATGCCCCTTGCGGTATGCGATTCGGATCGCGATGCAGGTATCCAGATTTCCTGAAAAATCGATATAACCGATCGCGCCGCCGTAAATACCTCGTTTGTTATTTTCAAGCTCGTTGATGATCTCACATGCCCGGATCTTCGGTGCACCGGATAAGGTTCCGGCCGGAAGAACCGCATCGACAGCGGAGATCGCATCCAGATCCTCACGGAGTGTTCCGCGTACGGTAGAGCCGATATGCATAACGTGTGAATAACGCTGGATGGACATATATCGTTCGACTTCGACCGTTCCAAACTGACTGACCTTTCCGAGATCATTTCTTCCGAGATCCACTAACATATTGTGTTCTGCAAGTTCCTTTTCATCTGCCATCAGGCTCTTTTCCAGTTCCAGATCTTCGACCTTTGTCTTTCCTCTTGGTCTTGTGCCTGCCAGAGGAAATGTATGGAGAACGCCATCCTCTACCTTGACCAGAGTTTCAGGGGAAGCCCCGGCAACCTCGATCGTGTCACCGTCAAAGTAGAACATGTAAGGAGATGGGTTTGTGCTTCGGAGCAGCCGGTAGGTATCGAACAGGCTTCCTTCCATTTCGGCTTCCAGTCGGTTGGAAAGCACGACCTGGAAAATATCTCCTTCATATATATAGTGCTTTGCCTTTTCTACCATCCGGCAGTAGGCTTCTTTGTCAAATAATGGTTTGAATTCTGTCTTAAGAACGGGAGCAGGAATATCGGCTTCTGCGCCATGGAGAATGAGTTCTTTCATTTCTTTGATATCTTGTAAGGCTTTCTGATATCCTTCTTCGATATTTGCTGTGCCGGCATTGGCGATCAGGATCAGCTTGGATCTTACATTGTCAAATGCGATCACCTTGTCAAATAACATCAGGTCGACATCCTGAAATCCTTCCTCGTCCTTTGCATCAAGCACCAGCTTCTTTTCACTGTATTTCAGATAGTCATAAGAGAAATATCCAACCAGTCCGCCGGTGAAGGTAGGGAAGCCTTCGATCTTCGGACTCTTATAATCTTTTAAAACCTCACGGATAAAGACTTCCGGATGGATGCCGGAGGCCTCTTTGATGACTGCTCCGTTCTCATCCTTTAATGTCAGTGTTCCGTTCATACAGGTGATATCCAGTTTTGGACTGTATCCAAGGAAGGTGTATCTTCCCCAGAGCTCCTGATTCTCCACGCTTTCCAGAATGTAGCAATGCTCATTTTCCGCTTTCAGTTTCTTCAACAGATTGATCGGAGTGATGATATCAGAGAGCATCTCATAACAGACCGGAACCATGTGATATCCCTGTTTCGCATATTCTTTTGCTTCGTTAAGTGTTGGTCGTATCATATGTTTCACCTCGTTCATAAATAATAGTTTAATAAGTTATTTGAAATTGTTCATGTATGGTGAGGTGCGCTTTGCCTGATCTGCTTTTTATAAAAAGAAAAAGCACCATCAGAAGATTGTATAAAAAAATCTCATCCAAAAGCAAAACGCTTATAGGACAAGATACAAATACAACACTCCTGCGGTGCCACCTATATTCATCAAAATCTGATGCACTCAACCATATACTAACATATATGTACTTTCTATAACGGGAAGTCTCCGTCGCCCCTACTAGATTCGCTCGTTCGGTTTGCCCTCGCAAGTCCATTCACTTAAGAAATCATCACTGCAATCTCACCACCTGCAGTTCTCTGGACATGTTGTTCATAAGCTACTCTTCTTGCTCATTGGTTTGTTTTATTGTATTCATATTGCACTGGTATGATATATTTGTCAAGAGCTAATTTTAAAATTGTTCAAAAAAAGGTACAATTATTTCGATGGAAAACCTTGTTTATTCGTTAAAAATCAATATAATAAAAGTAAGATGACTCGCTATGCGCAAGTATAGCTTTTAATACTGAAAATATACGGAACGTGTATATAATGCATGATATATGATTCGTATAAATAATCAATGGAGGACTATAATCGTGGAAGAACGTAAAAATTTTGGTTTCGGTGTATTGATCGATATTTTGAAGAAAAATCCAAAAACAATTGTTTTGACTGAAGGTACTGATCCCCGTATTCTGGAAGCATCTTCAAGACTTCTTGCAAGTAACTTCCTGCATCCGATTCTTGTAGGAGATCCTGATAAGATTTATGAAGTTGCAGAGGAAAGCGGTTTTAATATAAGAGGTTCCGAGATCATTAATCCAAGGAATTTTGATCGTATGGATGAGATGGTCGAGCTGTTCTGTGAACTCAGAAAGAGCAAGGGCGTGACACCGGAGCAGGCAAGAGAGATCCTGTATCAGAACAACTACTTTGGTACGATGCTTGTTAAGATGGGGATTGCAGATTCGCTTCTCGGTGGTGCTACATATTCAACAGCAGATACAGTAAGACCTGCTTTACAGCTGATCAAGACAAGACCGGGCAACACACTGGTTTCATCCTGTTTCATTCTGGTACGTCCGTTTGCAACAGGTGGTAATGAAGTGTTCGCTATGGGTGACTGTGGTATCAACATTAAGCCAAATGAAGATGAGCTGGTTGAGATCGCAGAGGAGACTGTTCGTTGTGCAAGAATCTTCGGTGTAGATCCAAAGGTTGCTTTCTTAAGCTATTCAACCTATGGTTCCGGTAAGGGCGAAGATGTGGATAAGATGAGAAATGCAGCAAGAAAGACAAAGGAGCGTAACCCTGATCTTCCAATCTCCGGTGAGATCCAGTTCGATGCAGCCGTATCACCTAGAGTTGCAAAGAAGAAATGTCCACAGTCAGAGGTTGCAGGAAATGCAAATACCTTTATCTTCCCTGATATCAATGCAGGAAATATCGGTTATAAGATCGCACAGAGAATGGGTAACTTCTCAGCATATGGCCCGATCCTGTTAGGACTTAATTCTCCTATCAACGATCTGTCCAGAGGATGTACAGCAGATGAGGTTTATTCTATGGCGATCATCACAGCAGCATTAGCAGATAATAAAGATGCGTAAAGTGTAGATAGATAAAAGCCGGACACTATCTTTTTAAACCAAAGATAGTGTCCGGCTTTTATCTACTGTCTAAAGATGATTATTCTATTTGCAGGAATTCTGCGGCTGTTAATATTTGTGGCTTTTGAAGTCCTGATTCTGCTGATTTTTCATTGCAAGAAAGTGTGATTTTTCTTGAAATAAATGGGTAAATGGTTTACCATAATATCATGAGTATTTAGTATGGGATTGTAGCGCTTTTTTAGCGTGAAGGGCGAACAAATGACGCCTGTGAGACAGAAAAATTGGGACAGCATATTTGTGGGTGTCAGAATGGAGATTTGAATGAGTTTCGTGTATTCATTGTTTTTGAAGAGAGCCGGAGAGGAACTTTCACAATTTGATAACAGAATTTCTAACATGCTTCCAGTGGCTGCCGGTCTGGTTTTTTTTGATATGCGAAACTATCGTAATGATAATGGGGAATTTAATGTTTATATAGAGTGGAATGAGGAATTGAATTCCATCCTGAATGACAGACTGCCTTCGGGTGGTTATTTTATAAAGGCAACAAGAAAACAGGCAAGACAGTTGGAAGAAAAAACAGGTGGAATTCCTGTTTATATGAAGTTGATCGCACATGAGGGCAGGCTGTATCCGTATCGCACATATGTGATGTGGAATGGCAGGCCTTTTAGTGTGGAATTTAACGGAAATATATTGATCCCGGTTGATTATAAGAAGAAAGCAGAGAACGTGAGGATACAGGGTTCGCAGAATGGCGGTAAAGGAAATCGTATGGATGTATCCGGAAGCCAGATGAGCAGTCAACGAAGCTTATTCGGTACAAGCCAGAGCAAAATATTAGCAGGCAGTCAGCAGGGAGCTTTTGTTGGTAGTGAGCGTGAGTTTTTGACAGGCAGCAATCGTGAATTCTGGACAAGCAGTAATCGACCTTGGACATATGAGTGGGAATATGAGAATGGCAGCCAGAGAAGTTTATTCGGGGGCAGTCAGAGAAGTCTGTTTAGTACAAGTCAACGTGGAAATTTCTTTGGAAGTCAAGGTAGATTTTTTGGTACAAGTCAGCAGGGATTCCTTTTTGGAAGTCGGAACAGCTTTTCCTATGGCAGCAACCGAGGTTATCTGACGGGCAGCAATCGTGAATTCTGGACAAGTAGCAATCGCCCTTGGTCATACGAATGGGAATATGAGAATGGCAGCCAGAGAAGTCTATTCGGTGGTAGTCAGAGAAGTCTGTTTGGCACAAGTCAACAGAGTTTTCTTTTTGGTAGCCAGCGTGGATTTTTAGCAGGCAGCAATCGAAGCTTTTTAACAGGCAGTAACCGGAATTATCTGGCAGGCAGCCGGTACACACCGACATTTTATCAGGCAACAGATGGCGGGGCAGATGATTATGATATTCCGCATTGGTATTACATGCCGCCGGAATGGCAGCTTATAAACCGGTCAAAACGACCATGCAGCAGAAAAGGCGGAAACAGCACATTTGGCTATGGGCTGGATTTAATATAGAGCGGAAGCACCCCTTGGCTGAGAAGGTCAAGAGCTTGCAGCTAATCAATATTTAGCTGGTTTTCAATTATCTTGAAAGGACAACATATGGACGGATTTCATTCCTTATGGTCAAAACCGTATATGGCGGGAAAACAAGCGGAAGAATATTGGATGCAGGACTATGAAGTCCTTACGATGATTCTTTCGGCATTGATGTGGAGAAAACACAATGGGGGGATCCGTTTGTGTGCGGATGCAGAGGCAAGAGCATTTATCGAGAAACTGGGACTTGCGCACATCTGGAATCTCGGAATCGAGGAAATTACAGTGCCGGAAGCGGTACCGGAAAAGGTGTTCTGGGCAGCCGGCAAATTATATTCATTGAAAAAAATGCAGATGCCTGCGGTCATGGTGGATCTGGATCTGATCATCTGGAAGGATATACGGAATATTATAAAAGATACGGATATCTGTGCAATACACAGAGAAGGGATATTCCCTGATGTGTATCCGGGAAAAGAGTTTTTCCATATGAAGCAGGAGTATCGGTTTGACCCGGACTGGAGCTTTGAGGTTCTTCCGGTCAATACCTGTATGTTATATATCGCGGATGAAGCGTTTAAGAATTATTATGTTGACAGTTCGATCACATTTATGGAGAATTGTCTGGAGACAGAGGAGAATCTCTGCCATATGGTATTTGCGGAACAGCGGCTTCTTGCGATGTGCGCAGAGAAGCAGGGAAAGCAGATATCATCTTTTTTTCCCGGTTCGGCACAGATCGAGAACCAGGATATCTTCACACATTTATGGGGCTATAAGAACATTCTGAAATTCAATTATAAAGAAAGGGAAGCTTTTAACCATAAAATGTATGATCGCATCGTCCGGGAATTTCCGGAAGAAGAGACGACACTCAAGCAGCTTCCGATATCAGGACTATAGGGAGAATGGTATGAAACTTTTACGCAAAATACCAAAGGAAATATACATATATATCGCATGGGGCATACTCGTAGGGGCAGTGAACTTAGGGTCTGCCTGGTTTTTTATGTACAAATGCGGGATAAATGAGATCTATGCCAATTATATGTCGTGGATTTTGTACAACTATGTGTCATTTGCGACAAACCGCAAATCTGTATTCCACACAAAGGCAGCCACGGTAAAGGCATATTTTATTGAACTGGCATTATTCTATCTGAGCCGGGTATCTACACTTCTGATCGAAACAGGAATTATCTTTGCGCTTGTCACCGGACTGAAATGGAATGCGATGGGTGTTAAGGTGTTTACATCGATCCTTGTGATCTTTTTGAATTATTTCATCAGTAAGAAATTTATCTTTTCCATTCAATACGAAAAGAAAAATAGCGGAGAAATGTTGTCGGAAGACGAAGTATGCCGTGAAATCGTGAGATAATTAATAAAAACTTTACAAGATTTATTTCCATATTTTTGTAAAATGTAGTACAATATCGACGTAACCATGCATTCTGTGCAGTATGTGTGGTTTATACATAAGCTGACAAAGTAAATTTTTATAGAATTTAACAATGCAGGATTTCTTCTATATCTTTCACAAATAATCTGGATGGTATATATATGGAAGAAAATGGAAATCATACTTTATATTAAGGAGAATTATTGAATATGAGTAGAAGAGTAGTGATTACAGGAATGGGAGCGGTTACTCCACTTGGCTTGAATGTGGATGAGTTCTGGAACGGCTTAAAAGAAGGCAGACATGGTTTTGGACCGATTACACAGTTTGATGCATCAGAATATAAGTGCAAGGTTGTAGGTGAAGTAAAAGGATTTGTAGCAAAAGATTATATTGATCCAAAGGCTGCAAGAAGAATGGCAAGATTTTCACAGTTCGCAGTTGCAGCGGCAAAGGAAGCAGTTGCAGATGCAAAGCTTGACATGACAGCAGAAGATCCATACATGGTTGGAACCTGTGTTGGTTCCGGTGTAGGAAGCCTTCAGGAACTTGAAAGTGCATATGAGAAGATCATGACAAAGGGACCGAATCGTGTAAGCCCATTTACAGTACCTATGATGATCAGTAATATCGCAGCAGGTAATATTGCGATCCAGCTTGGCTGCAAGGGAAAGAGTATTGATGTTGTTACAGCATGTGCATCCGGTACAAACAGTATCGGTGAAGCATTCCGTACAATTCAGTATGGAGATGCAGATGTAATGATCGCCGGTGGTACAGAAGCAGCAGTTTCACCGATCGGTATCTCGACATTTGATGCATTAACAGCGTTGTCATCATCTGATAACCCGGACAGATGCTCAATTCCATTTGATAAAGAGAGAGATGGTTTCGTTCTTGGTGAAGGTTCCGGTATCGTTATTCTTGAGGAACTGGAACATGCTAAGAAGCGTGGCGCAAAGATTTATGCAGAGATCAGCGGATACGGATGCTCCAGTGATGCATTCCATATCACAGCACCGGAAGATTCAGGCGAGAGCCCTGCAAAAGCTATGTTAAATGCTGTAAAAGATGCAGGCGTATCCCCGGAGGATGTTGCATATATCAATGCACACGGAACCAGTACACATTTAAACGATCTGGTTGAGACCAGAGCGATCAAGAAAGCATTTGGCGATCATGCAAAGGACATCAAGATTAATTCTACAAAGTCTATGACAGGACATCTTCTTGGCGCAGCAGGTGCGATCGAATGTATCGTTACAGCAAAGACGATCGAGGAAGGCTATATCCACAGAACCCGTGGTCTTCATGAGAGTGAAGAAGAACTGGATCTTGATTATTGTAAAGAGCCATATGAGCAGGAGGTTGACTGTGCGATCAGTAATTCTCTTGGATTTGGCGGACATAATGCATGTATTCTTTTACAGAAATATAAGGAGCAGTAAAAAGAAATGTTATTTATAAAGAAAAAGGCAAAAGAAGCCGAGATGAAAAAAATGAAGGCTGTCGAAGCAGAACAGCCAAAACCAGAGACTGTAAAATGTCCGAAATGTGGAGCTGAGCTTGATAAGCAGAGAGTTGTAAAGGCAAAATATATCTGTTATGAATGTGGTTCTTATTTCCGTGTTAAGACAAAGAACCGTATCAAGATGGTAACAGATCCAAAGTCATTTGAACCATGGTTTGAAGATATGCCGATGTCAAATCCGTTAAATACAGCCGGATATGAGGATAAGGTTAAGGCTGCGCAGGAAAAGACAGGACTGAAAGAAGCGGTTACAGTCGGTAAGGCTCTTATCAATGGTGAGCCGGCTATGATCGGTATCTGTGATGCCAGATTCCTGATGAGCAGTATGGGCTATGTTGTTGGTGAGAAGATTGCCAGAGCGGTTGAGCGTGCGACAGAAGAAAAGCTTCCTGTATTCATGTTCTGTTGTTCCGGTGGTGCCAGAATGCAGGAGGGGATCATTTCCCTGATGCAGATGGCAAAAACCTCCGCAGCATTGAAGAAACATTCAGAAGCCGGATTGTTATATGTATCGATCCTTACAGATCCTACAACCGGTGGTGTAACAGCCAGCTTTGCAATGCTTGGCGATATCATCTTAGGTGAGCCCGGTGCTCTGGTTGGCTTTGCAGGCCCTCGTGTTATCAAGCAGACGATCGGACAGGATCTTCCGGAAGGCTTCCAGCGTTCAGAGTTCCTGGTAGAGCACGGTATTATTGATGGTATTATCACCAGAGATAAGATGAAGGATACCATGTATCAGTTGATCGTTACGCATAAACAGAGAACCGGTTATGCAAACTTCGATAAGGAAGAAGACGAAAAGTTTGATATCAGCGAGATCTTAAAGGAGAGATTGACTTCTGTTGAGAATAAGACTCCTTGGGAGAAGATCCGTGGTACAAGACAGATGACTCGTCCATGCGCACTTGATTATATTGATTATATCTGTGATGATTTCCATGAGATCCATGGAGACAGAACAATGAATGATGATAAAGCAATCGTTGGTGGTATCGGTCATATCGATGGACAGCCTGTAACCGTGATCGCACAGGTAAAGGGTTCCAGCATGACAGAGTGCATGGAGCGTAACTTCGGTATGCCGCTTCCGGATGGATACCGTAAGGCACTTCGTCTGATGAAACAGGCAGAGAAGTTCAACCGTCCTATCATCACATTTGTAAATACACCCGGTGCATTCTGTGGACTGGAAGCAGAGGAACGTGGTATGGGTGAAGCAATCGCAAGAAACCTTTACGAGATGTCAGCCCTTAAAGTTCCTGTACTTTGTATCCTGATCGGTGAAGGCGGCAGTGGTGGAGCACTTGCTATGGCAGTTGGTAATGAAGTATGGATGCTTGAAAATGCAGTATACTCCATTCTTTCACCGGAAGGCTATGCATCAATTCTCTGGAAGGACAGCAACCGTGCAGAGGAGGCAGCAGAGGTTATGCAGCTTACCGCACAGGATCTTTCAAGACTTGGTGTGATCGAGAAGGTTATTCCTGAGTATGGCGGAGCAGATAAAGAATCTGTCCCATATATCGGTAAATTCATTAAGATGAATGCCAAGGAATTCCTGAAGAAATTCGATGGAATGAGCGGCGAAGAAATTGCTGCTGCAAGATATAAGAGATTCCGTGAGATGTAAATAAAATAAAAAACAGGGATGTAACATTGAGGGCATCATAATATTATGTAGCAAGCCTGCCTGAGCGTCGGTACTTAGGTTGCGTCTTTTGCAACCTTATGTACCGCTACGACGAAGGTAGAGCGAAAGCGTCTTGCGGAATAATGATTATGATGCCCTCGATGTTACATCCCTGTTTTTGTAGCCGTCCTTTTTGTACACTTTGATTGGTGACATTCAAATATCGTATATGTTATAATTAACATATGTACTGGTTTCAATTATACAAAAGGTTATTTCTGTTGGGGTTATGCAGAGCCTTTTGGTCAGGGAGATTAATACAGTGCGAAGCGGAGGTTTATCATTTAGAAATGGAGGGTAAAGAAATGAGAAAACGAATTGTAAGCAGTTTATTGTTAGGCTGCGCATTATTAACAGGAGGTGTGTCAACTGCTTATACTGTGCATGCAGAAGATTCGCAGACACAGACAGGCACGGCTACAATCATATTGGTTAATAACTGTGATTGGGAAGACAGCTCAGGATTTCAATTTTTGTTGGATGAAGACCATGATACATATGGTGATGTAATACCAGATAGTGGTCCGCTTAGTAGAAATGATGATGTCCCGTCATCTGTGTACGACAGGTTCGAATACAAAATACCTGGAAATGCAGATGGAGCAAGGGATACGCAAAATAGTATCCCATATGGTTCATCAGCCAAAATTACAATTCCGTCAGGAACATATGATTATGTTATTACAAATCCAACACCAGATGATAGAGTTTGGATCGTAGGAAATGGGGGAACAGATAAAGCGCGCATGGATGACTATGTTTTTGAAGCAGGAAAGGTATATACATATACTGTTTCAAAAGTAGGTAGTGGAGATGGAGTATATCTTTCCATACATGAACATAGTTATAGTAACAGTATCTGGAACAGTGATGAAAGCGGTCATTGGCAGGAATGTGACGATACAAATTGTCCGGATAAGGCATCAAGTGTGACTGCCAAGACAGCGCATATATCAAATGATGATGCAGATTGTACGACTGCTGCTACATGTAATGTATGTGGATATACAATTGCGGCAGGCAGATCAGAACATGCATTTGGGAAATGGCAACATGATGATGCTGCTGCAGGAATGCATATCCGGAAATGTGAGACAAATGGCTGTAACGCTTCTGAAACCGCAAAGTGTAGCGGCGGCAAAGCAACTTGTACAGAAAAAGCAAAGTGTGAGGTTTGTGGAGAAAGTTATGGAGATCTGAATCCGAGCAATCATACGGGAACAGAGGAGTGGATTCAGACAGCTGATACACACGAGAAGAAATGGAATTGCTGCAGCCTCGTAAGTGTTGCAAAAGAAAAGCATGAATGGAAAGATGGTGTATGTCAGAAATGCAGCTATAACTGTGAACATAGCGGAGGCACAGCAACCTGTCATGAGAAAGCAGTTTGCACAAGCTGCGGAGCAGAATATGGTGAATATAATTCTGATAATCATGCAGGAGAAACCGAGGTCAGAAAGAAACAGTCAGCAACCTGTACCAAAGATGGCTATACCGGAGATACCTACTGCAAGGGATGCGGGAAAAAGCTTTCATCCGGTTCGGTGGTTAAAGCAAAAGGACATAAAGGCGGTACAGCCACATGTAGTGAAAAAGCAAAGTGTGAAGTATGTGGTGAAGCTTATGGAGAAATAGATTCAGAAAATCATTCAGATTTCAAGCATGTTGATGCTAAGGCTGCTACGAAAAAGTCTGAAGGAAATGTTGAATATTGGTATTGTGATGGTTGCGGAAAGTATTACAGCGATGAAGCCGGAAAGAAAGAGATCAAAGCAGAAGCTGTAATAATACCAAAGTTAAAAGATGAACCGAAGTCTTTACAGACAGGTGATAACAGTGTACCTGTTTTGGCGGTTGTTCTTTTATTTGTCAGTGGTGGAGCTGCCATTGGAGTAATGAGCATTAAAAAAAGGAGAAAAAAGTAAAAGACCGGTTAGCTGTAGGATTATTTTACAGATAGCATAAAAACAGGGATGTAACATCGAGGGCATCATAATATTATGTAGCAAGCTTGTCCGAATGTCGGTCCTTAGCGATCCGCTGATAAGCGGGAGCTTAGTACCGTTACATGAGGATAGAGCGAAAGCGCCTTGCGAAATAATGATTATGATGCCCTCGATGTTACATCCCTGTTTTTATATAAATCCTAGATCAATGACTCGTACAGCTTGGTGATATCCTCTACGCTTGTCTCTTTTGGATTGCCCGGACGGCATGCATCATCATATGCAGACTGAGCAAGGAAAGGAATATCCTCCGGTTTTACGATATCTTTTAAGTCGGCTGGAATTCCAACATCCTGTGATAACGTAGTTGATCGTAATCTCGGCAGCAGTTCCGGCTGTTGTAGGTACAGCGAAGATAGGTACGGATTTATTCTTGGTAGGAGCAACGCCCTTTGCTGTGTCCATGGATGATCCGCCACCGATCGCAATGATGTAATCAGCTTCAGCAGCCTTAAAAGCAGCAACACCTGACTGAACATTCTCGATGGTTGGGTTTGGTTTAATGTTGGAATAGATCTCATATGCAAGACCAGCGTTGTCCAGAACATCTGTTACTTTCTTAGTAACACCGAACTTAATGAGATCAGGATCAGAGCAGACAAATGCTTTCTTGAAGCCACGGCCGATGGCCTCTGTAGCGATCTCTGTGATCGCACCTGCTCCATGATAAGATGTTTCGTTTAATACAAATCTGTTAGCCATATAAATAATATCTAAATTTACTTGCCGGCTGTATCTGCTTTTAATCCTGCGCGCCAGTTCAGATAAGAAATGCCGATGATAACGGCATACCCGATAAAGCTCAACGCATCCGGTATCTGGCTGAAGAAGATGAAACCAAGGATTGCCGAGGTGATGATCTGCGAATAATCGAAGATCGATATTTCCTTTGCCGGAGCATGTGAATAAGCAGCCGTGATCGAGAACTGACCGACAGCAGCGGAGGCACCTGCCATTAACAGACAGAACAACTGGAAAAATGACATCGGTTTATAAAAGGCGATCACAAATGGCAGCATGACCAGAGTCGAAAATGCGGAGAAAAAGAATACGATCTGTGGATTCTTTGCACCGTGGTTGCTTAGATATCTTACTGCCGCATAAGCAGCGCCTGCACCCATACCGCCGGTAAAACCGATGAGACCCGGAGCAAAATCAGTGAAGTTCAGGGATGGTTTGATAACAAATAAAGCACCGATGAATACACCGATCAGAGCAGCATATTGTTTCAGACTTGCCTTTTCCTTTAACAGGAAGATCGAGAAGACAACAGCGGCAAATGGTGACAGCTTATTTAAGATCGAAGCATCGGCGATGTTCATGTGATCGACTGCATAGAAGTTACACATGATACCGAGTGTGCCGCAGATCGACCGCATAAACAGCATCGGAATGTGCCGTTTCTCATAATGCAGTCCGAGATCACTTCGGATCAGGACAACAAGCGCGATGAATGCTGCGACCAGATTGCGGAAAAATGCTTTTTCAATCGTAGGAAGATCGCCGGATAATCGTACGAATACATTCATAAAAGAAAAACCGACACCGGCCAGAATTATATAAAGAATTGCTTTTGTTTTCTCTCGCATATAAAAACACCACTTTCTGTTTGTTAGATATTTGCGGAAATAAACAGTATTTTCGCATTATGCCGGTATGTGAAGACACATTCCATAGCAATGCTCATTATAGCATGTTTTCGTATTTGTCAGCAGCCAAAGTTTTATGAAACACTTTATACTTGCTTTATAAACTATACACAATTTATTCAAAAAACTTGTCTATCATACATTCTAGAAAAAGTGTAAGGAAAAATAATTTAAATAATTGATGCAGAATAGGAGATCATACATGAGCAGGGTAATAGGAATAGATTTAGGAACGACAAATAGCTGCGTGGCCGTTCTGGAAGGAGAACAGGCGACGATCATACCGAATGCCGAAGGCAACCGTACCACACCATCGATAGTAGCCATTACGAAAAATGGCGACAGACTGGTGGGGGATGCTGCGAAGAGACAGCTTACGGTAAATGTAGACAGAACCATTGCATCGATCAAGAGAGAAATGGGAACGGCATATAGAAAAAGAATAGATGGAAAAGATTACTCACCACAGGAGATATCGGCGATCATTCTGTCAAAGTTAAGAGCAGATGCAGAAAACTATCTGGGTGAGCCGGTTCATGATGCGGTCATCACGGTTCCGGCGTATTTTGATGACAGCCAGAGACAGGCGACAAAGGATGCAGGAAAGATCGCAGGGTTAAATGTACTTCGAATCATTAACGAGCCGACATCAGCGGCACTTGCCTATGGTCTGGATAACGGACAGGCACAGAAGATTCTGGTATATGACCTTGGTGGCGGAACCTTTGATGTATCCGTGATCGAGATCGGAGATCATGTGATCGAGGTTCTGGCAACTGCAGGTGACAATCATCTTGGTGGTGATGATTTTGACGAGCGTCTGGTGCAGTATGTGATAAAGTCATTTAAGAAAGAAACAAGGATCAATCTGGAGAAAGATATAACCGCGGTACAGCGTATCCGGGAAGCATGCGAAGAGGCAAAGAAGGAATTATCCAGTACGCTGCAGACTCATATCAATCTTCCGTTTATCACGGTCGTAAAGAACGAGCCGAAGCATCTCGATATGCTCATAACCAGAGAGTTGTTCAATGAGCTGACAGATGATCTTGTAAAACGGACAGACGGTCCGGTCAATCAGGCACTTCGGGATGCAGGTATATCAGCCGGAAGTTTAGATAAGGTATTATTGGTTGGTGGGTCAACCAGAATCCCTGCCGTTATGGACGAGGTTAAGAGGATAACCGGAAAAGAGCTTTCGAAGAATCTCAACCCAGATGAGTGCGTTGCGATGGGAGCTGCGATTCAGGGAGGAAAGCTCAGTGGTGGTCTGACCGTTACGAATAAGGTAAATGATATTTTGCTGATGGATGTAACGCCATTGTCTCTGTCAATCGAGACCTTAGGTGGTATTGCAAATGTACTGATCCCAAGAAACTCACCAATTCCGACACGGGTATCTAAGATCTTTACAACGGCCGGAAATTTCCAGCGCGATGTAGAGGTAAAGGTGTATCAGGGCGAACGCAAATATACCAGAGATAATAAGCTACTTGGTAACTTCCGCCTGAGTGGAATCAAGCGAGCACTTGCAGGAGTTCCGCAGATCGAGGTTACATTTGATCTTGATGTAAATGGTATCCTAAAGGTATCTGCAAAGGATCTTGGCAGAGGCGTGGAACAGCAAATCGTTATCACATCCAGTACGAATCTTTCAGAGGAAGAGATTCGCCGGGCAAGAGAAGATGCCATGCGGTATGAGGAAGAAACTCAGGGCAACAAGGAAAATATGGATATCTGGAATGAAGCTGAAACATATGTATATAAAGTAGAAAATCAGTTAGAGGTACAAAGTCAGAAACTGGATAAGTCTCAGATCAAGAAGATTCGGAGAGATCTGGAATATCTGAAGAAGCTCGTATGCCGGACGGATGCTGACCGGATCACGGATATAGAAGCGGGCAATATAAAGGATGCTTACAGACAGTTACAGGAATCTGCAATGATCCTTGGATAGGCAGAATATTACGATCGTCGGATCGGAAATATATAGATAGAATACATGATTTGAAGGTGCTGAAATGGCAGCAGATCTGCAGAGTAAAGAAAGAGTGGTGCTTATATGAGAGATAAGATTTACAACTTTATGCGAACAAGATATGGAAATGATCAGTTTTCATCATTTCTGACTTGGATGGGATTGATCCTGATCATCATAGATGTCTGGGCGAAGACAGGAGTTTTGTATTTCCTTGGACTTGCTTCTTTTATCTATGGATATGTGCGTATCTTTTCTAAGAAATATGACAAACGTGCGGCAGAAAATAAGTGGTTTCTAAGCCACACGACAGGCGTTCGAAATGTATTTAAACGGATGAAGAAAAGCAAAGAAGCCGGAAAAGATTATAAGATCTTCACCTGCCCACGTTGTGAGCAGATGATCCGGATTCCACGAGGCAAGGGCAGGATCGAGATAAGATGTCCGAAATGTGGGAATACTTTTATTAAGAAAAGCTGATTGGAGACAGGCGCGTGTTTGGATATATAGTAGTAAACCAGCAGGAAATGAAATTTAAAGAATTTGACGAATACCACAGGTATTACTGCGGGTTGTGCAGGGCATTAAAAGAAGATCAGGGCGCAAAAGGCCAGTTGTCATTAAGCTACGATATGACATTTCTGGTGCTACTGCTTACCGGATTGTATGAGCCGTCAGAGGAGCGGGGTACAAAAAGGTGTGTGGTCCATCCGATGACAAAGCATGAATATGCTAGAAATCTGTACTCCGATTATGCAGCGGATATGAATCGTATACTTACATATTACAAATGCATGGATGACTGGACAGATGATAAGAAGCTGTTTCGTAAGCTGTATGCGGAGCTTTTAATACCGAAGAAAGAGTTAGAAAAGGAAGACAGCCGATTATATGATTACAGACAAAAGATTGATACTATTGCAGATCGGCTTGCAAAGATCAGCGAGCTTGAGAAAGAAAACAGTGAAGATCTGGATCGGTTATCAGGATATTTTGGTGAAGTGCTGGCAGAGATATTTGCCGTAAAAGCTGATGCATGGGAAGAAAATCTGAGAAAGATCGGTTATTATCTTGGAAGATTTGTATATATTCTGGACGCTTACGATGATATTGAAAAGGACCGAAAAAAACACAGCTTTAATCCATTGATACACAAGCTTACATGTAGTGAAGAAATGAAGACAGAGGACATTCCGGTGGAGGAATGGCAGAAGCTTGCAGACTGGGTAAAAGAAGTCCTGATGATGCAGGCGGCAGAATGTGCCAGAGAATTTGAGAAGCTTCCGATTATAAAAAATGTGGAAATTCTCAGGAATATCGTGTATTCTGGCATATGGAATAATTATTATAAAGCAACTGCCGAAAGATGCGGTAGCAAAGCAGATAACAGGCAGAATGGAGAATAAATGAAAGATCCTTATGAAGTACTGGGATTGCCGCATGGTGCCAGTAATGATGAAGTAAAAAGTGCATACAGACGATTGAGCAGAAAATATCATCCGGATGCGAATATCAACAATCCAAATAAAGCCGAGGCTGAGGAGAAGTTCAAAGAGATCCAGCAGGCATATAAGGCGATCATGGATGGTGATACCGGTTATGGAAATCCATACGGAGCAAGTGGATATGGCAGCCCATATGGAAATGGTTCATATGGTTCGGGCAGTTACCGAAACAGCAACAGCGGTGGAAGAACTACTTATGATGAGTCAGATCCGTTTGGCGGTTTCTATGGCGGTTTTGACCCGTTTGGCGGGTTCGGCGGATATGCCGGCGGAAGACGGGAGGACTATGATCCGAACGATCAGGATTCCAGATATTTTCAGGCGGCAAGAAATTATCTGCGGTCAGGCAGTTATGAGGAAGCAAGAACAGTATTGAACCAGATCCAGGATCATAATGCAAAATGGCATTATTATTCTGGTGTATGCAATGCCGGACTTGGTAATCAGATCCGGGCGCTTGAGATGCTTCAAAGGGCGATACAGCTAGAGCCGGATAATATGGAATACAAGCGTGCATACGAACAGATCAAGAGCGGATCGAAATGGTATATGGATCAAGGACAGGGTTATGGCATGGATATGTCAGGCCGGGATATGACAAAATGCTGTAATACTTTCTGCACTACCCTGCTTTGTCTCTCCTGTTGTGGTGGAAATATGTGCTGTTTCCCTTGTGGCGGCTATTATTCAGGCGGTTATTAGAAGGAAAACCCCTTATGAAACTGTTCAGATATTGTCATGTTGCATAGGGCAAGAGCGTATAAATAACTATAAAAACAGAAAATAATTGAAAAATCATTGTAAAATTGCAAGATTAATTAGACTTTGGTCTAAAAAATATGTATTTTTCTACAAAAAATTAAGACATGTATTGAGAAATACATGTTTTTTTGTTAAAATGATATAGGTTTCTTCCAAAATTTCTCATGGTAAAACTGGATATTATGATGAATTAGGGTGAAAGAGATATAAAGGATGCGAATAATATCGGCATCTGATTATAGAAAAATCGTCAGGGATGCATTCTGGCGTGCAATTTTCAAGGAGGATACGATAAATGAAAAAGTTGATTGATTTCGACAAAGAGGGCTTCAAAAAAGAGGTTATTACAAATGTAAAGACATTGTACAGAAGACCAATCGAAGAGGCAACTCCACAGCAGGTATTCCAGGCTGTCAGCTACGCTGTTAAGGACGACATAATAGACAGATGGATAGCAACACATAAGGAATATGAGAAGAAGAATGTTAAGACAGTTTACTATCTGTCCATGGAGTTCCTGATGGGTAGAGCCCTGGGAAACAATCTGATCAATCTGACATACTATGATGCAGTAAAAGAAGCATTAGATGAACTTGGATTTGATTTGAATCTGATTGAGGATCAAGAGCCGGATGCAGCACTTGGTAATGGTGGTTTGGGACGTCTTGCAGCATGTTTTCTGGATTCTCTTGCTACACTTGGTTATCCGGCATACGGATGTGGTATCCGTTATCGTTATGGTATGTTCAAGCAGGCAATCAAAGATGGTTATCAGATCGAGTTGCCGGATGACTGGTTAAAGGATGGCAACCCATTTGAGATCAAGCGTCCGGAGTACGCTGTAGAAGTTAAATTTGGCGGTTATGTAAGAGTTGAGAACAGAGACGGAAGAAATTACTTTATTCAGGATGGTTATCAGACCGTTCGTGCCGTACCATATGATGTTCCGGTTGTCGGTTATGGCAACAATGTTGTAAATACACTTCGTATCTGGGATGCAGAAGCAGATCAGGAGTTCTGTCTTGATTCATTTGACAAGGGTGAATATGAAAAGGCTGTTGAGCAGCAGAACCTTGCTAAGACAATTGTTGAAGTCCTTTATCCAAATGATAATCACTATGCAGGTAAGGAATTAAGACTGAGACAGCAGTACTTCTTCATTTCAGCGTCTGTTCAGAGAGCAATCCTGAAATTCAAAGAGAAAAACAGTGATATTCATAAGCTTCCGGAAAAGATCACGTTCCAGATGAATGATACACATCCAACAGTTGCAGTAGCAGAGTTAATGAGAATCCTTATGGATGAAGAAGGTCTTGAGTGGGATGATGCATGGGATATCACAACCAGAACATGTGCATACACTAACCATACGATCATGGCTGAAGCTCTTGAGAAATGGCCGATCGAATTATTCTCAAGATTACTTCCTCGTATCTATCAGATCGTAGAAGAGATCAACAGAAGATTTGTACTGAAGATCCAGTCTATGTATCCGGGCAACCAGGATAAGGTTAAGAACATGGCTATCCTTTATGATGGTCAGGTTAAGATGGCACATCTTGCTATCGCAGGTTCTTACTCTGTAAATGGTGTTGCAGCACTTCATACAAAGATTCTGGAAGAGAGAGAGCTGAAGGACTTCTATGAGATGAGACCTGAGCAGTTCAATAATAAGACAAATGGTATTACACAGAGACGTTTCCTTCTTCATGGTAATCCGCTTCTTGCAAGCTGGATCACAGATAAGATCGGTGATGAATGGATCGTTAAGCTTTCAAATCTGAAGAAGTTAAAAGTATATGCTACTGATGAGAAGTATCAGCAGGAATTCATGAATATCAAGTACCAGAACAAGATCCGTCTTGCAAATTATATCAAGGAGCATAATGGCGTGGATGTAGATCCTCGTTCTATCTTTGATGTACAGGTTAAGAGACTTCATGAGTACAAGAGACAGCTTCTTAACATTTTACATGTTATGTATCAGTACAACGAGCTGAAGACAAATCCGTCATATGATATGTATCCAACAACATATATCTTTGGTGCAAAGGCTTCCGCCGGTTATAAGAGAGCAAAGCTTATCATCAAGCTGATCAACTCTGTTGCAGATGTTATCAACAATGATGCATCTATCAAGGGTAAGATCAAGGTTGTATTCATCGAGAACTACAGAGTATCCAATGCAGAGCTGATCTTCGCAGCAGCAGATGTCAGCGAGCAGATTTCAACAGCTTCCAGAGAAGCATCCGGTACCGGTAACATGAAATTTATGTTAAACGGTGCAGTTACACTTGGAACCATGGATGGTGCAAATGTAGAGATTGTTGAAGAAGTTGGTGAAGAAAATGCAGTTATCTTCGGTTTAAGAGCTGAAGAAGTTATGAAGTATGAGCGTGAAGGTGGATACAATCCAAAGGATATTTACAACAATGATGCAGCAGTAAGAACTGTTCTTACACAGCTTATCAATGGTATGTATTCTTCTGATGATCCGGATCGTTTCAGAGATCTGTATGATTCACTTATCAACGAAGATGTATACTTCATCCTTAAGGATTTTGCTTCTTATGTAGAAGCTCACAGAAAGATCGATACTCTTTACAGAGACGAGAAGAACTGGGCTAAGATGGTTATGTTGAATACAGCATGCTCCGGTAAGTTCTCATCAGACAGAACAATCGAAGAGTATGCAAAAGAGATCTGGAACCTCAAAAAGGTTAAAGTCACATTAGACTAATAATATATGTACGACCCGTGATCGTTATATAGTACATCCATTATTCCGCAAGGCACTTTCGTTCTATCCTCGGTGCAGCGGTACATAAGGTTGCAAAAGACGCAACCTAAGTACCGGCACTCTCGGATAGGCTTGCTGCATAATGATGTACATATATAATGCTCACGGGTCTGTTTATGTATACAAAAAAAGACATATATACATTTATGCCGCAGAACGCTCGCGCTCTATTTTCACGTAGCGGTACTAAGCTCCCACCATTTGGTGGGTCGCTAAGGACCGACGTGAGTAACTGAGATCTTAACGAGGCTAGCCGAGTTTAGTTCGAAGTTATACAGAGTGAACAGGTCTGATGCATAAAGTATATAGGGGTCTTGTTCTATAAGTGATATTTTTATGACCGGCGGTAAGTATATAATACACATATTATTTCGCAAGACGCTTTCGCTCTAATCCTCGTGCAGCGGTACATAATAGTGTATCTATATACTTACCGCCGGTTTGTTTTATTGTTACTTTAGACAAGAAATGTCTTATTTCTTATAGAGCAGACTTAATGTACAAAATGAGGAAGGTTATACTATTATGAAGCAAGCCTTTTCTCGCGTCAGTCCTTAATGATCCGCCGTGAGGCGGGAACTTAGTACTGTTACGCGAGAATAGAGTGCAAACGACTTGCGTAATAATAGTATAACCTTCCTCATTAGTATAGAAGAGGTTTATTTCTTAAGCTTCACTTTTTTTGTGTCGGTGTAGACCTTTTTTTTGGTGATCTTGGAGATTTTATTTGCATAGACATTGCCTTTGCATTTTTTATCTGCATATACGCCAAATGTAACTTTGGAAATCTTATTTTTGTTGATAAGGATCTTGGCTTTTCTTATGGTGAAGCCGGATCCTTTTTTATTTCCGGTAATTGTGTTGTTTGTAGCGGTAATTTTGTATTTTGTTGTTGCAGGCTGGATATAGATTCCTGCATTTGAACAGCCTGATATTTTATTTTTTTCGATCTTCAAAGTATTTGAGATACTTCCGATCAAGATACCGCTTGTTTTGGCATTTTTGATCGTGTTGGATGCTATTGCCTTGCCAATAGATGACTTATTCAGGGTCTGAATTCCGTATTTGGCAGCAGATGATATCTTATTGCCATTAACACTTCCGGTAACCTGAGATTTCAGAGATACCACGATAGCTGAGTCACTACATTTTTCGATCGTGTTTTTATTGATCGATCCTTTTACCTTGGAAGAATTGTAAAGGACAATTCCACGGTTGGATGAGTACTTTGCGGCACCGGACAGAATCTTATTTCCCGTCATGGAGCCGGTGGTTGATTTTAAACTGATCTTTATACCGGCCAGATTTGTATGTTTACCGTTTTTTCTGGTATCAGTGATCGTGTTATTTGCGATTTTGCCTGTTGTACAGTTATTATAAACAGAGATACCGCCTTCTTCGTTATAAGATGAAATTTTATTTCCGGTGATATTTCCCGAGGTGCAGTTATTGCTGATAAAGATGCCACCTCGTTTGCAGCTTTTGATCTGATTATCCGATATGCCTTCTGTGCATTGGCTTTTATCATATATCTGGATTCCGCGTCCGCCGCATTTGGAAAAAATATTTTTGGAGATCCCCTTTACGGAAGATGACTTCTGTACGAGAATACCGTTTCTGGTCATTCCGGATATATGGTTATTGTTTATGATAATATTTTTGGAACCCATTTCTACCAGAATGCCATCATGATCGTTTTTGGACGGATCTTTGGAAGAAAAATTCTGCCCAATGATTGTATTATCATATGCACTACATCCGTGAGCATCAAGAAAATGAATGCCATGACCGGAGGTGTGGATTGTGTTGTCGGAAACAGTTACACCACTGATATAGTAGTTTCCGGCAGGAAGAATGAATCCGTCACCGCCCTTTTTTCCACTTTCCTGTTTGTATCCGGAGACTTTGATTCCTTCTGGTGTAATACAGCTAGGAGAATAACGGAGGGAGATATTATTGCCGCTGATAACTGTATTGAGTTTATAGCGGAAGGATGCTTTATATTTATTCTTGCCATCCAGAATTGAGGTGTTGATCGTGTTAGCGGCAGCTTTATAGTTTTGAACAAGGATACCGCCACCGCAGTTCTTGATCGTGTTATTTTTAATTTCACAGTTATAATAGTTCAGACCGATAATGCATTCTTCCAGTACGTTATCAAAGGTATTGTTGTTTATCTTAATATTCTCATGGTAAGCGCCGATCAGCATCGTATGGCTTCCGAGACCTCTTGCAACATTTTTAAATGTGCAACCGGTAATCTCGACATTTTTCATCGGAGTGCCGTCTTCGTATATATTTGGGAATACAAACTCACGGCATGGCATATCGAGCTGAAGTGCTTCCTGATTTTCGTGGTTATTGATATCGGTTGCTTTTCCATTGTCCCGGAATGTACAGCCCGTTACATAGAAGCCGTTGATTGCAGCTACTTCCATCTGGTGAAGACAGCCGCCTCCTTTTAAGGTGATTCCGTTTAAATGAACATTGGTTGCATGGGAAAGACGCACGATTGTTGAGTCGTTTGATGGAATGCTGATGAATGTTCCGCCGTTTATGGTTATGTTTTTGAATCCGTTATAGCCGCTACATAATGAACTTGTATTATAGTTGTTCTGTCCTTTGTATGCGCCGTTTGTTCCGGTGGTGATCATGTTGATCGGTGTATCCGCTGTGCATTTGATACTTACACCTGTCAGGTTCAGTGTTGTATTGCTGTAGATATGTAAAGCAATGTCCTGAGTATAACTTCCTGCCGGAACATTGACGGTGATTATGTGTCCGTTGGAATCCGCAAGATCGCGTGCAGCTTTTAATGCGTCATTTAATACTGTTCCAATTTCACTTCCGTTTTTAGCGGAGATCGTGATCGTATCGCCGGAAACAGAGTATGAGTTTGCAAATAGTTCCGGTGAGGTGTCATTTGATGCTGTGCTTTCAGTAGCTGTTAAGTTGGCTGCAAATGTCTGTGTATCTGCTGTATAAGCAACACCGGAAACAAGCAGCAGTCCTGAAGCAAGCAGGATAAGATGTTTTTTCATATATATGTCCCCTTTCAGTTATAAATATGATCCCATTTATCTGAGAATAAAATAGTTCGTCTGGAAATTTCCGAAAATACAGATGTTTTCCACTGTTTTATATGCCCTGATCCGATAATAAACCGGTTTGTTATTTGGCAGATCGTGTAGGGTATAAGATGTCTGTTTTGCATTCAGGTGGATAACCTGTTTGCTGGAAAAATCTGCATATGTGCTGTATTGTAATTCGTATCCGTCCATTCCCTTTACAGTATCCCATGTGATCGTTGCTTTATTTTTTCCATTATCTGTCGTAGTTTCGACTGTTGATGAAATGACTGTATTCATTTTCTGGGCTTTTTTATCGATGTAGATTTCTTTTTTTACTATATCACTATATATATTATCATAGATTGACCCTGAAACGGAAGCTGCAGCATGGATTCCGTATTTGAATTTTTCAAATTCATTGGATGCAATCGATACTTTGCATTTGGATAGCCGGATACCACTGATTGAAGCTGAGCCGGATAATATATTTCCTGATATAGTGGTCAGATTCTTTTTTCCTGCGGCAATATTAATAGCAGCGTTCTTATTTTCATTCAGTTCATTGTGGGCAACGGTCAGGTCGTTTTCTATACTCTGGATATTGATGCCATAGTTATTACATTCTGTAATAACATTACCGGCGATGCTGTTCCGGACGGTTGCTTTTTTATCAAGTAAGATACCGTTTGTACCGCTGCCTGAGATATGATTGCTTTCGATATTATCACAGATTATGGAGGAATCGGTAACAGCAATAGCACTTTTTCTGGCAGAGGTGATATCATTACGATTAATCTGACCTGCTATCTTGGAATAGCTTTTAACGGCAATAGAGTATTCGTTTGTATTTGAAATTGTGTTGTTGCTGACTGATTCAGATAATCTGGAATCTGAATCAATCAGAATGCCGTAACCGGAGGAGTATTTAGACTTGGATGCATAGATCCGGTTGCTTTCTATTCCTTTTGAAGTTGATCTGCCGCTTACTACGATGCCCGAGGCAACCTCTTTTTTTCTGTACTCCCCCAGGTCATAAATCTGGTTGGAGTTGATATAACGGACAGTACTCATGTTGCTGATTTTGATGGCGGGATTACCGCTTACCGCTGAGAGTGTATTCCCGATGATATCGGAAGTCGTGCTGTTGTTTTCAACTATCAGACCACCGAAAGAACATTTTTTTATTATATTATTTGTTATATCATTTGCACAAATACTGTGTTCTGTTAATTTGATTCCAGACTTGGAACAGCTTTTAATATTGTTGTTTACTATGCCGGACAGAGAGGAACGATCATATATTACAATACCGTTTCTGGACATATTTTTAATAGAATTTCCTGTTATAGAGATATCGGAGCTTTGTTTATCAACTCGAATTCCGTCTCTGTATCTGGCATATGGATCTTTCTTTGAAAATTTTGCGCCTTTGATGGAATTCCCTGCTATCTCACAATTTCTGGCATCGGATATGGTTATGCCATCACCTGCGGTTATGATCGTATTATCCCGGATAGATATAGAGCTGATATAATGATTTTCTTTAGGCAGAGGATAGCCGTCTCCACCAAGTGCATCATCGGATATATTTTTCCCATATACATAGATTCCGGCTACGATCAGCGTGGTTGGATGGTAGACGATCTGTATGGTATTTCCACTGATCTCGGTATTCAGGTCGTGGATGGTTGCGCCGGCATACACTTTACTTCCATCCAGTATTGAGGTATTCATGGAACGATCGTAATCTCTTGCATTTTCAACAAGGATACCACCACCGCAGTTTGTGATCGTATTATCCTTGATCTGACAGTTTACATAGTTCAGACAAATGATACATTCCTCCAATACATTTTCAAATGTATTATTACTGATATTAATATTTTCATGATAAGATCCACAAAGCATCGTGTGTGTTCCGACACCGCGGGCAATATTTCGAAAAGTATTATGTGTGATCTCGACATTCTTCATAGGCGTACCATCCTGATAGACACCGGGATATACCAGATTACTGTATGGCATATCAAGCTGGATGGATTCCTGTTTTTGAAAATTAGTTGTGGAGTCTGCGCTCTTGCCGTGATCCAGAAAAGTACAGTTGCGGACATAGAAACCATCGATGGCAGCGACCTCCATCTGATGTACACAACCTCCGCCAATCAGTGTCAAGCCATCCAGAGTGACATTCCTGGCATGAAAGAGCCGGATCATACTGCCGGCATTTTCGGGTGTGCTTTCCCATATTCCACCAAGTACCGTGATATTTTCAAAGGCATCATAGCCGGAACAGCCTTCACTGGAATTGAAATGTTCATAGCCGCGGTATGGGGCATTTGTTCCGCTGATGACCATGTTGATCTTCTTAGTACCCTGATAAGTAAAATGTACATCTGTTACATCAAGGGTTGTGTTGCTATATATGTGCAGGGACTTTGAGAGATAGTAATCTCCCTTTTTTACCTTGACGGTTATGATCTGGCCGGAGCTTTCTGCGAGGTCTCTTGCATTGATCAGAGCTTCACGCAGTTTGTCCGAGATATCACTGCCATTTTTGGCAGATACTTTGATCGTTGTTTCATCAGAGGAACTGTTTTCTGCGGCTGATACGGTTATCCTGGTCTGTGCGGAAAACAGAAGAAAGAACAGAGTCAGGGTAAGTAAAGTAAGTAATATTTTTTTCAATGGATGCGCCTTCTATACAAATTAATTTATTCGATCTATGTGTTCTTTATTTGTTTCGGAAATAATATAATGTGGACGATTTTTTACTTCCAGATAAGTCTTTGCCATATATTTTCCCATAATTCCCATGCAAAGGAATTGTAAGCCTGCGATAAATATAATGATACAGGCGAGGGATGGCCAGCCGGCAACCGGATCGCCAAAAATTGCTTTTCGGATAATGATAAATATGACCATGATAAATGAGAAAATGGTCAGAAAAATACCGAGACCGGAAGCAAAGGACATAGGAGTTTCCGAGAAGTTGATAATACCGTCGATCGCATATTTAACGAGTCCCCAGAAGTTCCACTTGGTTTCTCCCGCGATTCTGTTGACGTTTTCATATTGGATCCATTTGGTCTTAAAGCCGATCCACCCGAAAATACCTTTTGAGAAACGGTTGTATTCACACATAGAAACAATGCTGTCTACCATTTCTTTTCGCATCAAACGGAAATCCCTTGCACCATCTACGATATTTGCATCAGAAATTCTGTTGATAAGCTTGTAGAATTTTCTGGCAAAGAAAGAACGGATCGGTGGTTCACCTATACGAGAGACACGTCTGGTCGCAACACTGTCATAATCTTCGGTTTCCAGACAGTTTAACATTTCGGGAAGTAGAGATGGTGGATCCTGCATATCGGCATCCATAACAGCGGCATAGTCACCGTCGGAATTACAGAAACCGGCATACATGGCTGCCTCTTTTCCGAAATTTCTGGAAAATGAGATATATTTGTAGTGAGAGTCGGATGCACAGATTTCTTTCATGACAGTCAATGTCTGATCGGATGAACCATCATTGATCAGAAGAACTTCTGTATTATAGTTTGTCAGTTGAACTATGACTTTATTTAGCTCTGCCGCAAACAGAGGAAGGGCATCTGCCTCGTTGTAGCAGGGAATGATCAGTGTTAACTTTTTCATGAAATTTCCCCCAAATAACTATTGATATATGATTAATTTTAAGTTACCGGAATGTAGGTGTCAAGCATTCCGGAGATAATACTGACAGAATTAATATTTGAAAACGGAACGATATTAAAGATATATTTTTTGAATACATGATCCTTCTCTCATTCTTTTGGCAGTGGGCTTTTGAAGGTGGCTTTTGAAAGTGACAGGATGAGTTTGCATAGCAAAGACAGGGTATGCTATAATTAACAATTAAGGAAAAAGATATATAGCAACATAAAATCATAAAATCAGGAGAAAAGATAACTTTGAAAGGAATAAAGAATTTTATCGCAAAACTACCCGGTATCCGGGGATTTCTTCACAAATGGAGAAATGCGCTTGCTGAAATAAAAGCACTTAAGAAAGAAGCTTCAAGTCTGAAAAAACAAATAACTGAACTCAAGAAAAAAAATACTGATCTTTCAGATAAGATCAAACAGCTAAATGCAGAAAAGAAAACAGTGAATGCGGAGCTTGCCAAGGTTAACAGACAGATGAAGAAACTGCGTGAGGATGCAGCCGGAGGATGTCTTATGGCAGATCTTGCAAGATTACAGGAACGGCAGTTTGAACGAAAAACCGAGTGGATGTTTTGGAAGGCAGATCCGTCGCCGGAACAGAACGATGAATTAAAGTATATTCAGGAGATTCGTTTTCTGGAAGAAAAACGACCGCTTGTGTCGATCATAGTATTGAATCAAAATGGGAAAAAGAATTTGGAACGATTGATGAAGTCGTTCGTTAACTGTCATTTTTATAAAAATATAGAAATTATTTTTGTGGATCACGCATCAACAGACGGGTCTGTGGATTATTTGGAGACCTATAGGTCGGTATATGATATGACAATAATTAAGCAAAATGAAAATCTGTCATTTTCCGTTTCAAATAATTATGCAGCAAAACAGGCAAAGGGCGAGTATCTTTTATTTATGAATAATGATACTCAGGTAACGGATGGATGGCTGGATGAATTATTAATTGCCATACAGAAAGCAGATCAGCCCGGTGCAATTGGAGCAAAATTGGTTTATCCGGAGATCCCTGTCGGATCGGCAAATGAGGAAAAATCATACATGCTTCAGCATGCCGGAATTGGGTTTAAGGATGTTATACGGGAAAAGGCACATTTTATTCAACCATATAATCTGAAAAACGGGGAGCCGGATTCGGATATAAGTCTGGAACTTCAGGAACGCGCAGCAGTAACGGCGGCGGTTATGCTGGTTAAAAAAGATGCATTTGATGAAGTCGGAGGATTTGATATAAAATATATATACGGATATGAGGATGTCGATTTATGTTTAAAATTGCATTTAGCCGGATATAAAAATTATTACTGCCCCGGTTCTGTAGTATATCATTATGAATTCGGAACGCAGGAGAAAGATGATGCAAAAGAAAAGAAGCAAAGACGTATTCATAACATGATGGTATTTAAGGGTAAATGGCAGAGATACCTTGCAAAGCAGTTATTCAATGATAAGATCAGTCAGTCACATATGTTCACAGAACAGAAATTGACAATTGCATTTGCCGTGTCGGATGCGAAGACCGGTACAGATGCAGAGGAATATTATCATGCATTATTCTTTGGGGCAGCACTTGAAGCACTTGGCTGTAAAGTGAAGATACTCAGCCGGACTGCGAAGAAGGATTGGTATAACGTAGGGGTTGATACAGATATATTGGTTCCTGTTTGTCCGGATTATGATATCGAAGCAGTGTATAACTGCAAGAATGATCTGATCAGGATATTATGGCAGCAGAAAGATAATACAGTTTGTCTGAAGTTGGAGATGGAAGCCGGACAGGATAAGGCGACTGATATGGATTGTAGGTTTGATCTGGATTACGATTTGTATGATCTTAGCTGTATGAATGAAAAGACGCCGGCAGAGAAGAAAGAATATCTTGCGGAACAGAAAGCATATGTCATAAAGAATCATATATATGAGGATACTGCGCATGGATTTGTTCAGATGATCAGTGGGTGTTTTGATGTACCTGTCTGTTCGGATGAGATCGATATATGTGGGGCGATGCCGGATGATGAATCAAAAAAATACTGGGGAGACCAGCATTTTGCTGTTGGAATGAAAAAGGAATTTGAAAAGCTTGGGTATAAGGCAAATGTTCTTCCGAGAGACCGTTGGTATGATCAGAGCCGGGCGGGTTATGTGATCGTGCTGAGAGGGAAAAATCCTTATTACAGACCGATGGGAGATAACAGGAAATATATCATGTGGAATATTTCACATCCGGATGATGTGACGATAGACGAATATAATTCCTATGACTATGTATTCTTCGCTTCTCAGAAAATGCATGATGAGTTTGCCTCGAAGCTTCATGTGCCATCGGGAGTTGCACAGCAGTGTGTAGATGACAGTGCGATGGTATATGAAGAAGGACATGATAAGCAATATGAATTGTTGTTTGTAGGAAACTCCCGGCATGTATTCCGGCCGATCTTAAAGGATCTTATTCCGACAGAACATAAGCTGACAGTATATGGAAGACATTGGGAAAAATTTCCGGTTCAGGATTATGTTGTCAGTGATTATATGGATAACAGTAAGGTTGGACAGGCATATCATGATGCAAAGATTCTTCTAAATGATCATTGGGATGATATGAGAGAAAATGGAATTATCTCAAATCGTATCTTTGACGCATTGGCCGTTGGCGCATTCATAATCAGCGACGATATTCCAGAAATACATGAGTTGTTTGGGGATAATGTTGTGACATATCATGGACGAGAGGATCTGAAAGAAAAGATCGATTATTATCTGAAACACGAAGAAGAACGCGATGCAAAGGCGAAAGCCGGACAGAAGATTGCATTGAATGGACATACATTCCGTGATCGTGTTGCGGTTATGGTAAAGGTTATAAGAGAGATGCCGTTATAGACGGAGCACATTTTTACAGAAGAAATAATAAGACCCATATAGTTTATAGCAGAATTGAAATCTGTGTAATAAATCTATATGGGTCTTTATTATATGGTTATATGAAATTTGTTATATGGATTAGCCCATTACTACTTCTACAGCATGAGTCTTGCCATCACCGAATACAGGGAGAACATTGCCTTCAATAGCATTGCCATCTACAGTAACACTCTTGATACCCTTATTTACATGATCCGGATTTGTAACCTTGATATCATATGTAGCACCACGGAACTGACGTGTAGCATTCAGACCATCCCAAGCAGCAGGAATAGATGGATCGATCTTAAGACCATCGAAGTCTGCTGAGATACCTAAGATGTACTGTGAAATAGCTACCATGTTCCAAGCAGCTGTACCTGTAAGCCATGAGTTCTTACCCTGACCAAAGTGGTTGCCCGGCTTTCCGATATCGGAACCGGCATCCTTGCCACCGATCATCTGACCATATACATATGGTTCAGTCTTGTGGATATCAGATGTCTCCTCGGTGAAAGCAGGAGCAATCTCTGAGTAATATTTGAATGCCTGATCGCCGGCGCCTGCGTAAGCAGCAGCACAGATGATCCATGCATTGTTATGTGTGAAGATACCGGCATTCTCTTTGTATCCGCCCGGATATGTTGAGATCTCACCATACTGGATGTAATACTTTGTGAATGCAGGATTGTTAAGTACAAGTCCGTACTGTGTATTCAGACGCTCATCAATAGCAGCAAGTGTCTTCTTGTCGCAGCCCTGATCTTTACCGATGTCTGACATAATAGCGAAGCCCTGTGGCTCGATGAAGATCTGTCCTTCTTTACATTCCTTAGATCCCATCTTCTCACCGTTTGCATCGTATGCTCTTAAGAACCAGTCGCCATCCCAAGCAGATTCCATGATGTTAGCTTTCATCTTATCGATCTCAGCTTGAGCAGCTTCAGCTTCAGCGTCCATTCCGAGGTGCTTAAGAATAGCAACATAGTTAGGACCTGCATATGTAAAGAGTGTAGCAACCATAACTGACTCAGCAACCTTTGAGTATCCGCCTTCAGCAGCGAACTTAGGGTTGGTGTATGTCTGGAAACTTTCACCCGGTGTATCGGAGAAGCATGAAAGGTTGATACAGTCGTTCCAGTCAGCTCTCATTGCAAGTGGAAGTCCGTGTGGTCCAAGGTTGTTTACGATCTTGTAGAAAGAAACCTTTAAGTGGTCAAGCATCGGTTTAGCGATGGACATATCGTTGTCATATGGAACCATCTCATCAAGAATACCCCAGTCGCCTGTCTCCTTGATGTATGCAGATACAGAAAGGATCAGCCATAATGGATCGTCTGAGAAGTCACCACCGATATCTGCATTACCCTTCTTTGTAAGTGGCTGATACTGATGATAGCATCCACCATCCGGGAACTGTGTAGAAGCGATATCAATAATTCTTTCTCTTGCACGATCAGGAATCTGATGAACAAATCCAAGTACATCCTGGTTGGAATCACGGAATCCCATACCACGGCCGATACCGGACTCGAAGTATGAAGCTGAACGTGAAAGGTTGAATGTAACCATACACTGATACTGATTCCAGATATTAACCATACGATTAACCTTATCATCAGGAGTATTAACATTTAAGATGCTTAAGAGGTTGTTCCAGTGCTCTTTGAGTTCTGCAAGACCTGCTGCAACCTTCTCAGGAGTGTTGTATTTCTCCATCATCTCAAGAGCCTTAACCTTGTTGATTGTCTTGCCATCAGCTTCGAACTTCTGGTCAACAGGCATCTCAACATATCCAAGAATAAATACAAGAGTCTTTGTCTCGCCCGGAGCAAGAGTGATCTTCTTGTAGTGTGAAGCGATTGGTGACCATCCATCTGCAAATGAATCATTTGACTTACCGGCTTCAACAGCCTGTGGGTTGTGGAAACCATTGTAAAGTCCGATGAATGAATCTCTGTCTGTATCGTAACCGTCGATCTCGTCATTTACTGTGTAGAATGCGAAATGATCACGTCTGTCTCTGTACTCTGTCTTGTGGTAGATTGTAGAACCAACAACCTCTACACGACCTGTACTGAAGTTTCTCTGGAAGTTTGTGCAGTCATCCTGTGCATCCCAGAGACACCACTCTTCAAATGAGAAGAATGAGAATGTCTTCTCTTCTGAGCTTTCATTTGTAAGAACAACCTGCTGAACTTCTCCGGCATAATTCTGAGGTACGAAGAAAGTAACCTCTGCCTTTAAGTTGTTCTTCTTACCGGTGATCACTGTGTAACCCATACCATGACGGCATTCGTATTCGTCAAGCTCTGTCTTAACCGGTGACCAGCCCGGATTCCAGATTGTACCATTCTCGTTAATATAGAAATAACGACCACCCATATCGATAGGTACATTGTTATAACGGTATCTTGTAATTCTACGAAGACGAGCATCTTTGTAGAAGCTGTAACCTCCCGCTGTATTTGAAATCAGTGAGAAGAAATCCTGTGTTCCAAGGTAGTTGATCCAAGGATAAGGAGTTCTAGGAGATGTGATGACATACTCCTTGTTGGCATCATCAAAATAACCAAACTTCATGTAATATATACCTTCCTTTCATGTGTATTAAGATAAGTAGTGTCTGCCGTTATCAGGCAGTATCCGCTGCTTCATGATCTCTCCCTTACAAAGGACATAGCACGCCCTTTATAAAAACAGTCATATGGACATATTATATAATAAAATAGTATATTTGACAACAAAACCCAGGATAAAAGTGGAAAAATAATCATTGTAAAAAGAATCATCATCTGATACACTCAAAATGTGAACAGACATAAAAAGTTCACAAATACTATTTATTATTTTTTACTTTTAGGAGGAGAGATTATGAATTGTCCAAATTGCGGAGCAGAGACAAATGAATCTGTTTGTCCTGTTTGTGGGGCAGCAGTAGGTACAAGTGGTGGTTTTAAACTTGCGGGGAATGACCAGCCACAGCAGCCGGAGGGTGTTACATATGATGCACAGCCACAGCAGGGAATGGGGATGGATCCACAGTATGGTGGACCACAGTATCAGGGAGATCCTATGCAGAACGGTTATGCGGGAAATGCATATGGCACAGATTATCAGCAGCCAACCAAAAAGAAGAAATCCGGCGTAGGAGCAGTTATTGGAATCATTATTGCACTTGTGGTAATTGCAGCGGCAGTAATATTCTTATTTTCCGGTTCAATCGGTGGAGCAAAGAAGAGTAAAAAGCTGGTTGATGATTTCATGACCGGAATCGAAGAAGCAGATACAGCAAAGATTGTATCGCTTGTTGACAAAGAATGCGTTGCGGATAATGATGTAGCAACATTATCCAGCAGCTTCGAGCTTCTGACCTCTATGGGGGTTGAGTATTCTATTGATTACAAGATCACATCAACAGAGAAGGCAAACAGAGCAACTATCAAGAATATGTGCGAAGGTCTGTATGGTGATACATCTGTAGCAAGCAAAGTAAGATGTGCTTATATCTGTGATGTTGATTATACCATGACAATAAACTACCTTGGAGAGACAGAGACAGAGGATGACAAGATGTCACTGATCTGTTACAAGAAGGGCGGAAAATGGTATATCGGCGGAACGGTAGAGAACGAATAAGACCGAGCCTTATATGAAAACATGGCATATGCTATTCCTTACACAGAATACATATGCCGTGTTTTTTAGCTAAGGCCCTGTTTGCATGACGGTCTGACAATAAAAAGAGACATATATCATTCCTTTCGCAGAACACTTTCGTTCTATTTTCACGTAACGGTTCTAAATTCACCGCTTTTGCGGTTCATTAAGTACCGACGTGAAAAGAGGTCTGCTACAGGAATATGTATGTCTTTTTTTACTGTCAAACCTGTGTATGATGATAGATATAAAGTTAATGCTTTATTATAAACTATTTTCTACCGGACAAAGATTCGCTCGGTTACGGTTTTGGATTCGCCAGGAGCCAGTTCGGTGTAGCCGGTTACGGCAGGGTCGCCGGAGAGATTCGGAGCATCAATGTTCCAGCTCATAGGTTCCGGACAGAAGAATTCTTTCATGCCGTGATCATTCCACATGATCCAGTATTTCATAACATCACATACTTCGTAGCAGACACGGACACCTGTAACTTTATCTGTAACGATGACGCCATAGAATGGTTTGCCGTCTAATTCATTCATCTCCGCGGTATAGAGGTCGTTGTCGATATCCTGAAGAACAGGAACCATGTCACCCTCTTTGTACATCATATCATATCTGGTAAGCGGCAGTGTTTTCTCGGTCGGGATGCAGGTGTCGCTGAGTTCCCATTTGTCACCGATTGGAACTTGTAAACGAACATTTGCGCCGCTTCCGCCATTTGTAAATGGTGCTTTGAATGCAATGTGGTTACATACACCATAAGGCATCTGCACCTTGGAAAGGTTGGTCAGTGTAAAGGAATAATCCAGTCCGTCTGCTGTCAGTGTAAAAACAAATTCAGCCTTGAAGCTGACAGGGAAAGTCTCGAAAAATTCATCATTTTCATCATATACATAAGATGTCTTTGCAACAGCACTTTCACCTTCTACATACATGTCATCAATTGTATGGCAGCGTTTGTGAAGGAAACCGTGAAGATGGTTTCCGAGTGGATCGTTACAAGGAAAATGATACATGGCATCTGAGGTTTTCAGATTTCCATGAGATAATCTGTTTGGAAGATATAAGGTAGGCATGCCATATACTTCGGCAGCAGCTTTTAATTCTGCCGGAGAAAGTGACAGATCATTTCTTAAAATATCAATATCAAGAGCTGTGTTTTCCAGCTTCATTACATTACTTCCGTTAAAAGGTGCGATCAACGCACGAAAATCTCCTGCGATAAGCTCAATACAGGTTTCGCCTTTAAAATCATAGTTTTTTGCGCTAAAGCTCATAGTTGCCTCCCATATAAAGTGATAAATATTTGAATATAAGATACATAAAATGGAAAAAGTCTGCAAGATAATAATATGTATGTGTGAGTGTGAAAACAGACTCATCTCAAAAATCTAATAGAATAGTAACACTTAAGTTAAAAAGTGTCCATAAAAATGAAACAAGATTTGTTAATTTCAACAATGGGAAAAGTCGAAAAACGACTAAAACTGCGAATTATGTAGAAATTTCAAAATCTGTACACTTATGTAAAGTGGTATGTTATAATGTGAACACTGATTAAATCGGGGTAATAACCCTTTCCTTTTATTAGAATGTAAGATCAAAAGAGGAAGCACAGATAATGGACAATGATAAACGATATAACGCAAAGCAGCATAACGCACAGGTCGACAGATGTAAAATTATTGCGATCGCGGTAATTTTTCTGGCGAGCTCCATTGCGATATTTGCTACAAAATATAGACAGGAAATTATAGATTTCGGCAGGGATGTGAACACGGAAAATGTTGCAACAAAGTCCGATGCAGATCGAACGGAGGAGAAACCGACAACAGAGGATACGGAAGAAGCTACAACAGGAGTAACGACAGAGACGCCGACAACAGAAGAACCGACAACGGAAACAGTAACGACCGGTGAGGAAGCGTCTACTTCGGAAGCAGAAGGCGGAGCAACTTTAAAATATATAAATGATAAAGATCCGGATCTCTCATCAAAGGGAGATGACTGGTATGATAAAAAGCTTTTCAAACCGGCAAATGCAACGGATGATGCTTATTTTGATACCGCAGTTATCATTGGAGATTCCAGGACAGAAGGCTTGAGTTTATATACGGGGATGAGTAATCTGGATGCATTCTGTTCGAAGGGTCTGAATATCGAAAAAGTTATGACGGATTCAATCGTTTCGACAGATAAGGGAATGATAACGACATTAGAAGCTTTAAAGCTTAAGCAGTATGATAATATCTATATATCCTTCGGACTTAATGAGTTGGGGTGGGTTTATGATGATATTTTTATTGAGGACTATAAGACATTTATTGATTCAGTCAGAGAGATCCAACCGGATGCAACGATTTATGTAGAAAATATCCTTCCGGTTTCAAAGAAGCTATCGGATGAGGATGAGATCTATAATAATAAAAATGTCAAGAAATTTAATAAGCTGTTAAAGAGAATGTGTAAGGACTATGGAGATATCATATATCTGGATGTAGCAAGCAGTGTTACGGTAGACGGTGTTCTTCCGGCAGATGCAAGTACGGATGGGAGACATTGTAATCAGGAATATTGTAAGAAATGGCTGGAATACATCAGACAGAATGTATATGTAAGACAGTAGATCCGGAATGGATGATATTGTGATATAGAAAAAACAGAAGAACAGACAAGGAGTGTTATTGAGTAGATGAAGAATCAGATTTTAAAGATGTGTGCAATTCTTGGTATTGCAGGTATGCTTGCAGGATGTGGCACAACGGTAGGTGGAAACGGTGATTCGAAGGAAGCGCTGAATATAAACGTGACAGATATGGCAAATGAATTAAAGAACGGATTGACGTTTGAAGATTCTTTGTCCGAGTTAGATACAAATGTGGCGCTTACTTATTATGGGATTGATGCGGATAAGGTAAAGAACAGTGTAGTTGTTGTATCAACAGGTGCAACTGCAGAGGAGATTGCGGTATTTGAAGCAGCAGATCAGAGCTCTGCGGATGCCGTAAAGTCAGCATGCGAAGACAGAAAGGCAAAGCAGACAACATCCTATGCAGACTATAAGCCGTCAGAGACGAGTCGTCTGGATAAAGCGATTATCAAGGAAGATGGCAATTATGTTGTTTACTGTGTTACAGATGATACGGATAAGGCAAATGAGATCATCGACAAATATTTCAAATAATTATAAAAAGAAGCAGTTGGAGGCTGGTATGTACCGAAGGATTCGGATATATTAGATTTCAACTGCTTCTTTTTTAATATAAATACCCGGATGTGAAGATTGTCGGTTATTGTGATTGAGAATTTGAAATAGCATTAAAAATCTCTATATAGTCCCGGAAATGTTGTTTCTTTTCCTCGTCATCAGATGTCATGATCTCCACTACGGTGTGTGGGATATAAGATGGTATATCGTCAGTTTTCTGCACACCGCGGATCAAGTAATCCAGATCGATATTAAAGATATCACAGAGATCGATCATTTTCTCTAATGAGAGACTGGATTTGCCTCGTTCGATTGCGCTGCAGTGCTTTACAGAAATATCAAGCATTTCAGCGAGCTGGTATTGAGTTAGATTATTTGCGTGTCGTATCTGCACAATACGTTGTCCGATTTTGGCATATAAATTTTCCATAAAACTACCTCCACTATACATTATATTTAGAATAAAAAATCAAATAAACAACCTGTAAGGTGTATTGGTACATAACCTGATAGGTGCATAAAATGCGTATATACACGAATAAACAAAACTGCAAAGGTGTTGACGCGTTTTTTAGGGCTGGTGTATAATTCCTTTGCTTTTATAAGGGAAAATACAAGTGAGACGGACAGGAGAAGACAGATATGGCAACAGAGATAAAACCACCGATAAAATATGATATGGAATGGACGGTATATGGGAAACGAGCCGATTTTTTCGGAATCGGGGAACGTTTTCATATCGATCCGGTAACAGTCAGGGTGATCCGAAACCGGGATGTGATAACGGATGAGGATATCGATACCTATCTGAATGGAAGTCTTGATCGTCTGCATGATCCCGGGTTGATGAAAAATATGGAAAAGGGTTGTAACCTTATGCTTGAGGAGATTCGGAACAAAAAAAGGATACGGATCATTTCTGATTATGATGTGGATGGTGTGAGTTCAAATTATATCTTATATAAAGGCTTGCAGCGTGTGTGGGAGTATGAAAATGGTATATCCGCAGGAGATAAGATAGATTATGATATCCCACACCGGATCTACGATGGATATGGAATCAATATCCGTATGGTAGATGCGGCGGCAGCCGATCAGATTAGTACGATCATTACCTGTGACAATGGGATTGCGGCATTTGATGCGGTGAGAAAAGCGAAAGAATATGGTATGCGAGTGATCGTTACGGATCATCATGATATTCCATATGATACAGATGAAAAAAATATCCGGATCTATAAAGCGGATGCGGTGATCGATCATAAGCAGCCGGGGTGTGAATATCCGTGCAAGGAGTTGTGCGGCGCTGGGGTGGCATATAAATTTATCCAGCTTCTGTACCGGATGTGCGGGATACCGGAGACGGAATGTGAGGCATTTATTGAGATACTTGGAATTGCAACTGTCTGTGATGTTATGAATCTGGTAGATGAGAACCGCATCATTGTCAGAGAAGCGCTGCGCCGGTTGTCCGATAGCAGCAATTATGGTTTAAAGGCATTGATCACAAACAGTGGCAGAGATGGAAAGAAGCTGTCAGCATTTGATCTGGGATTTATCATTGGACCGTGTATCAATGCGGCGGGCAGACTCGGGGATGCAAAAACCAGTTTGGAGTTCCTGCTCGAAACCGACAGCTATAAGGCAAATGAACGGGCGATTGAGTTATTGAATATCAATAATGCCAGAAAAGATATGACAGAGCAGGGAACGAAGACCGCGATCGAGCTGCTTGAGAAATCGGATCGCCTTCTGATGGGCGCAGTCCCGGAGACGGGGGTTGCGGCATTATCTGATAAAGTGCTTGTTATGTATATTCCAAAGCTTCATGAAAGTCTGGTCGGGATTATCGCAGGCAGGATCAAGGAACGGTATTATCGGCCGGTGCTGTTATTTACGGATGGTGAGGAAGAAGGAATCATTAAGGGATCGGGTCGTTCGATTGAAGGCTATAATATGTATGATGAGATCAATAAGTGCAGTGATTATTTCACGAAGTTCGGTGGACATGAGATGGCAGCGGGCTTTTCCATGGAGAAGCGGAATCTTGCCAGACTTCGTGAAAAGATGAATACGAATTGTACATTAGATGAAAAACTGCTTACCCCGAAGCTTCGGATCGATGTACCTATGCCGCTTGATTATGTAAGTATATCACTGACGGAAGAACTGGAGCTTCTGGAACCATTTGGAAAAGGAAATGAAAAACCGGTATTTGCCCAGAGTGGTGTGTATGTAAAAAGTGCGAGGATCATGGGGAAAAGACAGAATGTTCTACGGGTTACGTTCCTGATGGAAAACGGTGGCACGATCGAGGGCATAAGTTTTGCCCCGGAAGTGTTTATTTCTAACATAAAACAGTGGTTTGGAGCAAATGAATGTGATAAAATACTAAAAGGAATGCCCGGTCATGTTGTATTAGATATTGCCTATTATCCGGATATCAATGAATTTGCGGGAAGAAGAACGCTGCAGATTCGTTTGCTCGAATATCGAAAGCATGAGGGTTAAAGATTTAACCGGCCTTTTGATATTATGTGGATGGCGGAAAAGGAAAATGTAAATAAATGTAGAATATACATATATATGTAGGAGGAAGATTATGAAAAAGATAGAAGAATATGTTACAAGTATACCGGATTTCCCGGAGCCGGGAATTATTTTCAGAGATATTACCAGTGTAATCGGAGATCCGGATGGATTGAAGCTGGCGATAGATTCATTAGATGGTCTGCTTGAGGGCGTAGATTATGATGTAATAGCCGGGGCGGAGTCCAGGGGATTTATCTTTGGAACACCTCTTGCATATAAGAATGGAAAGGGATTTGCACTGGTAAGAAAAAAGGGCAAGTTGCCTAGAGAGACGATTGAGGCATCCTATGATCTGGAATACGGAAGTGCTACGATAGAGATGCATAAGGATGCGATCAAGCCAGGACAGAAGGTTGTCCTTGTAGATGATCTGATCGCAACCGGCGGAACCATGGAGGCGGCTGCAAGACTGGTAGAAGAACTGGGTGGCGAAGTGGTAAAGATCATATTCTTGATCGAACTTGCAGGCTTGAAGGGCAGAGAGAAGCTTGCCAAGTATGATGTGGCTTCTGTCATCTGCTATGATGGCAAATAAAAATGATCATCTGATTCACAGATGAAATTGGAATAGAAAAATTCGAATTGGGAAAAGTGGTGAAGATCATGGAAAACGTAAAAGATAAAGCAGAAAGCATGGATGAATTAAAAGAGCTTGCGGCGAAGGCGAGTGCAATGGAGAACAAACCGGTGAGGGAAAAAAGAGATATCGACTTGTCTACACCTGCGGATTTTACTCCGCCGGAGGATCTGTATAAGGAACTGATCAAGAAGATTCTGACCTATCATCCATCCACAGATATTTCGATGATTGAGAAGGCATATAAGGTGGCATCCAAGGCGCATGAAGGACAGCTTCGGAAGTCCGGGGAGCCATATATCATGCATCCACTCTGTGTTGCTATTATTCTTGCAGAACTGGAGCTGGATAAGGAAACGATCGTTGCAGGAATCCTTCACGATGTAGTAGAGGATACGGTTATGACCTCAGAGGAGATCGCGGCAGAGTTCTCAGAAGAAGTAGCGTTTCTGGTGGAAGGTGTTACCAAACTGACCCAGTTAAAGATGACAACGGATAAGATCGAGGTACAGGCAGAGAATCTGAGAAAGATGTTCTTATCTATGGCAAAGGATATCCGCGTTATCCTGATCAAGCTGGCAGACAGACTGCATAACTTAAGAACGTTACAGTATCAGTCACCTGCAAAACAGGTGGAAAAGGCACGTGAAACAATGGATATCTATGCACCGATCGCACATCGTCTTGGTATCAGCAAGATCAAGGTAGAACTGGATGACCTGTCTATGAAGTATCTGATGCCGGAGGTATATAAGGATCTGACAGCACAGATCGATGCGAGAATGCATGAACGGGAAGCCTATATCAAACGTATCGTTGCAGATGTAAAGAAGCATATCGATAATGCGCATCTGGATGCGGAGATAGACGGTCGTGTAAAGCATCTGTTCAGTATATATAAGAAGATGAAGAACCAGAACAAGACGCTGGATCAGATCTATGATATCTTCGCAGTTCGAATTAAGGTAGAGACTGTCAGGGACTGCTATTCAGCACTTGGAATCATCCATGAGATGTATAAGCCGATTCCGGGACGTTTTAAAGATTATATCGCAATGCCAAAGTCAAATATGTATCAATCCCTTCATACGACGTTGATCGGACCGGAAGGACAACCATTCGAGATACAGATCCGTACATTTGAGATGCACCGGACGGCTGAATATGGTATTGCTGCACATTGGAAATATAAAGAGAACATAACCGGTACGGTTATGCAGAAGGAAGAGGAAAAGTTGTCATGGCTTCGTCAGATCCTGGAGTGGCAGAGAGACACTTCGGATAATAAGGAGTTCATGAATTTCGTTAAGACAGACCTGGATCTGTTCGCGGAACAGGTATACTGTTTTACGCCTGCAGGTGATGTCAAGAATCTGCCAAGCGGATCTACGCCGATTGATTTTGCTTATGCTATTCATACGGCAGTCGGTAATAAGATGGTGGGTGCGCGGATTAACGGACGGCAGGTTCCGATCGATACCAAGTTAAATAATGGTGACCGGGTAGAGATCATAACATCCCAGAATTCGGCAGGACCGTCAAGAGACTGGTTGAATATCGTAAAGAGTGCACAGGCAAAGACGAAGATCAATCAGTGGTTCAAGCATCAGTTTAAGGATGAGAATATCAGCCGCGGTAAGGAATTGATCCTTGCATATTGTAAATCAAAGGGGCTTGATTATTCCCTGTATTCCAAGCCGGAATATCAGGAACGTGTTTATAAGAAATATAATTTTGCCGATTGGGAAGCTACGATGGCGGCAGTCGGTCATGGTGGAATCAAAGAAGGTCAGGTTGTCAATAAACTGATCGAAGAATATAACAAGGATCATACGGAACAGCCGGATGATAAGGAGATTCTGGAAGCATATGCATTAAAGCGGACACCTCATTCGTCCCACGGACAAGGAGGAATCATCGTAAAGGGTGCAGATGATGTAGCAGTTCGTTTCTCCAAGTGTTGTTCGCCGGTACCGGGTGATGAGATCATCGGATTTATTACCAGAGGACGAGGTATCTCGATCCATCGTACAGATTGTGTAAATGTGCTCTGCATGAGTGAGGAAGACAGAAACAGGATTATTGATGCAGAATGGCAGCAGGATGCGGTTGCAGATAATACTTACCTGACAGAGATCAATATCTATGCAGATGACAGAAGCGGAATCCTTTTTGATATCACGAAGATATTAAGTGAGGCTAATATCAGTGTTAACAGTATCAACAGCCGGACAAGTAAGCAGGGTAAGGCGACAATCACGATCAGCTTCTCGATCAAATCGGTCGATCAGTTGAACGCGATCATTGCAAAGATTCGAAATGTTGACAGCATTATTGATATAGAGAGAACAGTGGGATAGGAGATCCGAATGGCAGAATTAGAAGTGAAATTATATCAGTTGGGTGATTTGGGAACCAACTGTTATATCGTAAGTAATCAAGAAACAAAGGAAGCAATCGTGGTTGATCCGGCGGATAATGCAGATTTTATTTATAAGAGTCTGACAGATGCGGGACTTACCTGTGTTGGCATTTTCCTGACACACGGACATTATGATCATATCGGGGCGCTGGATGATCTGAGAAAGCTGACAGGAGTAAAAGCATATGCTTCCGAGGACGAGAAGCAGGTACTTGAGAGCAGGACAGGAAATCTGTCTGCAATGTTTGGTCATCCACTTGAGACGTCAGCAGATATTTATCTGCAGGATGGACAGGAGGTTGCAGTTCTTGGAACTGTAGTACGATGTATCAGTGTGCCGGGACATACGGTAGGTGGAATGTGTTATTATTTTGCAGAAGGACATCTGCTGTTTACCGGAGATACATTATTTGCCTCATCGGTTGGCAGATCGGATTTTCCAACCGGAAATGAACAGGATCTGTTAGAGGCGATCGAGACGAAGCTACTTGTACTGCCGGAGGAAACAGCCGTGTATCCGGGACACAACGGAACTTCAAGGATTGGCAGAGAAAAGAAGTTCAATCCATTTTTTTCATAAATAACGATAAGGAACTAGATTGACATGATTTGTCTGATTCAGAATGTAGAAGATTATAATAATGACCTGAGAGTAATTCTCAAGGCGTTTTATATGGGTGTGAAGATTATTACCCCGGAAAATATAGAGAAGAAGCCTGAACTTGGTGAGGATATTACTGCAACACTTGTGGCAGAATTTGCAGAAGATCAGACAAAAATCTGGATGAAGGACGGCGGTCTGGATGTGGAACCGGATATCGTGATCGATCAGGACTATCATGACAGAAAGGTATTCCGTAATATTCTGAAGCGTGCCATGTACCGGATGCTGTCAGAAAGAACCGGAAGGGTTCTTCCATGGGGAAGTCTGACCGGAGTACGTCCGGTGAAGATTGCAATGGAAGCGGTAGAACGTGGATGTACGGATGAGGAGATACGGAAGCTGTATCAGGAGACTTATGTGGCAAGCCTGGAAAAGGCAGATGCCTGTGTGAAGATTGCCAGACGTGAGAAAGCGATCATTGAGACGATCGACGAGCGGAATGAATACTGCCTGTATATCGGCATACCATTTTGCCCGACGAGATGTCTGTACTGCTCCTTTACCTCTTATCCGATCGGTGTTTATAAGGATAAGGTCGATGCTTATCTGGATACAATGGAAAAGGAAATGGAGTATGTCGCAGCAAGTTATACAGAGAAGAAACTGGTATCCATTTATATCGGTGGCGGTACGCCGTCTTCGATCAGTGCGGAGCAGATGGATCGTCTGTGCAGCATGATCGAGAAGCATTTTGACCTGTCGCAGATTCGGGAATACACGATCGAAGCAGGACGTCCGGACAGTACAACGACAGATAAGCTGCAGGTGATGAAAGCTCATGGCGTTGGCCGTATCAGTATCAATCCGCAGACGATGAACGGAGAGACACTGAAGCTGATCGGCAGAGCACATACACCGGAGCAGGCAGAAGAAGCATTTAAGAGAGCCAGAGAAGCAGGCTTTGATAATATCAATATGGATCTGATCGTAGGTCTTCCGGGTGAAGATGCAGAGATGGTGAAGCGGACGCTGGAAAAAGTGAAGAAGCTTGCACCGGAGAGCCTTACGGTTCACACCCTTGCGATCAAACGGGCAGCACATCTGAAACAGGAGATGGACAAATACAACTTTGCAGGTGATGTGGACGAGCAGTTATCACTGGTCGGTCAGGCAGCAGAGGAACTGGGTCTTGCACCATATTATCTGTACAGACAGAAGAATATGGCCGGCAATCTGGAAAATGTCGGATATGCAAGACATGGACTGGAATGTCTCTATAATATCCTGATCATGGAGGAACGGACAGACATTATAGGAATCGGTGCGGGAAGCTCCAGTAAGCTGATTCGCAGGGAAGGTGATTCGGATCCGGTTACTGGAGAGATGATTACAGGAACCCGAATCGATCGTGTGGAAAATTGTAAGAGTGTAGACGATTATATCGCGAGAATTGATGAAATGATTGACAGAAAAAAGCAGGCGTTTGCAAAATGACAGATAAAGTTATAAACTTAGACATAGATAAAGAAATTGAATACTATGAACAGGATCTGAATGATGCCATCCGTCATGGAATGTGTGTCAGCCGGTTGTCGTCGAAGCTTGCCAGAGAACTGGGGCTGTCAGAAGATGAGATCCATAAGATTGCGGTTGCCGGAATGATCCATGATATCGGAAAGCTTCGTATTACACCATATATCTATGGTCGTGGCAATTCCATGAAGATTGAGGAAATGCGTTATGTGAGACTCCATGCGAAGCTTGGAGCGGATATCGTAAAAAAAGAAGGCTACGGAGATGATATTGCGGATATTATCCTGTATCATCATGAGAACTACGATGGCTCCGGTTATCCGTTCTGCCTTCAGGGAGATGAGATCCCGATCGGAGCAAGGATCATTCGTGTATGTGACGTGTTTGTCGCGCTCATAAGTGATCGTGCATACCGGAAAGCATTTGAACCAAAGGTTGCATTATTGATGGTGATCGATGAAGTGCGGCATTTTGACATGAATGTATTTCTCGCATTTCAGAGAATTATAAATACAACCGATATTTTAGATGAGGTTCAGTCAATTTTAAAAGGAAGCTATAAATCACAGATCAGTTGATGTATAGTATAAAAATATGAACAATAGATGGAGGATGGAATATGATAACTCAGGCACCAAGAGGAACCAGTGACTGGTTCGGTGACAAGATGAGAACACGTACACAGGTAGAAGCAATGGCAAGAAATCTGTGTGAGAAATTCAATATAAAGGAAGTGATCACACCGGTATTTGAGCATACGGTATTGTTCCAGCGTGGTGTTGGAGAGACGACCGATGTAGTACAGAAAGAAATGTACACCTTTGTTGATAAGGGTGGAAGAAGTATCACATTGAAGCCGGAAGGTACGGCAGGTGCGATCCGTGCTTATGTTGAGAATAAATTATATGCAGAACCACAGCCGGTCAAGATGTTCTATATCACACCGGCATTCCGTTATGAGAAGCCGGAAAGCGGACGACTTCGTCAGCATCACCAGTTCGGGGTTGAGTTTGTCGGATCTCCAAATCCAATGGCAGAAGTTGAGGTTATGACACTGGTATCAACTCTCATCAGGCAGATCGGTCTGTCAGATGCGAAGCTGCATATCAACAGTATCGGATGTCCAAAATGTAAGAAGGTGTACAATGATGCACTGATCTCCTATTTGAAAGGGCATGAAGAGGGACTCTGCAATACCTGTAAGGAACGTATGGTTAAAAATCCGCTTCGTGTTATTGACTGTAAGGAGCCGGGCTGTAAGGCGATCGTAAAGGATGCCCCAAGAACGATTGATTATCTGTGTGAAGAATGCGATGCTCATTTTAAGGAGCTTCAGAGACTTCTGACAGAGCTTGAGATTCCGTTTGAGGTTGACACCGGAATCGTTCGTGGTCTGGATTACTATACAAAAACAGTATTTGAATTTGTGAATAAAGAGGGCTTCACCTTATGCGGTGGAGGAAGATACGATAATCTGGTATATGAGATTGATGGAAAAGAGGCACAGCCATCTGTTGGATTCGGTATGGGAATTGAAAGAATCCTATATTTCCTTGAGAAAGAAAATATCAATCTCGCACCGGAAAAACCGATCGACTTATATGTCGGTATCATGGGTGATTCCGCAAAGGCAAAAGCTTATAAGCTGGTATATGATCTTCGTCTGGCAGGTTATATCGTAGAGACAGATTATATGAATCGAAGTGTAAAGGCGCAGATGAAATATGCAAATAAATTAAATGCGAGATACACGATCATTATTGGTGATAATGAATTAGAGACCAATACCGGTCGTATCAAGAATATGGAAACGGGCGAGCAGACCGAGATCGCGCTGGATCAGCTTGCAAGTGTATTAGAAGAAAGATAAGAACCACAGGAGGATATAGAAAAATGGCAGAATCAATGCAGGGACTGAAGCGTTCCCACAGATGTGCAGAGGTTTCAAACGCTCTTGAAGGACAGAAAGTAACCGTAATGGGCTGGGTTCAGAAGAGCAGAAATAAAGGTGGAATTATATTTGTCGATCTCAGAGACAGAAGCGGTATTCTTCAGATCATATTTGAGGAATCCAAATGCGGAAGCGAGTGCTTTGAGAAGGCAACAAAGCTTAAGAGCGAGTATGTAGCAGCAATCGAAGGTACAGTTTGTAAGCGTGCCGGTGCGGTAAATGAGAATCTGACAACCGGAGATATCGAGGTTGTAGCAACTTCCCTTCGTATCTTATCAGAGGCTGAGACACCTCCGTTCCCGATTGAGGAGAACAGTAAGACAAAAGAAGAATTACGTTTGAAATACAGATATCTGGATCTGAGAAGACCGGATCTTCAGAGAAATCTGGTTATGAAGAGCAAGGTTATGACCATTGCCAGACAGTTCATGGCAAATGAAGGCTTCCTTGAGATCGAGACACCTATGTTATGTAAGTCAACACCGGAGGGTGCAAGAGATTATCTCGTACCAAGCCGTATCCATCCGGGTACATTCTATGCACTGCCACAGTCTCCGCAGATCTACAAGCAGCTTCTGATGTGTTCCGGTTATGATCGTTATTTCCAGATCGCAAGATGCTTCCGTGATGAGGATCTTCGTGCAGACAGACAGCCGGAATTCACACAGATGGATATGGAATTATCCTTCGTAGATGTGGATGATGTTATAGATGTAAATGAAAGACTCCTTGCAAAGTTATTCAAGGAGATTTTGGATGTAGATGTACAGCTTCCAATCCGTCGTATGACATGGATCGAAGCAATGAATCGTTTCGGATCTGATAAGCCGGATCTTCGTTTTGGTATGGAATTAAAGGATATCAGCGATGTTGTTAAAGGCTGTGGATTCGGCGTATTTACAGGTGCACTTGAAAATGGCGGATCTGTCCGTGGTATCAATGCAAAGGGACAGGGCGCTATGCCTCGTAAGAAGATCGATGCTCTGGTTGAATTTGCAAAGACATACGGAGCAAAGGGTCTTGCATATATCGCAATTAATGAAGATGGCACTTACAAGTCGTCATTTGCAAAGTTCATGACTGAAGATGAGATGAACAATATCGTAGCAGCACTTTCCGGTGAACCGGGAGACTTATTGTTATTTGCAGCAGATAAGAACAAGGTTGTATGGGACACTCTTGGAGCACTTCGTTGCCATCTCGCAGAACAGATGGGACTGCTTGATAAGAATGTATTTGAATTTGTGTGGATAACGGAATTCCCACTTCTTGAGTGGTCAGATGAACAGAATCGTTTCACAGCTATGCACCACCCATTTACTATGCCGATGGAAGAGGATCTGGCGATTATTGATACAGATCCGGGTAAGGTTCGTGCAAAGGCTTATGATATTGTATTAAATGGTAACGAGATTGGTGGTGGATCTGTCAGAATCCATCAGGATGATATTCAGGAGAAGATGTTTGAATGTCTTGGATTTACAAGGGAACAGGCGTATGAAAGATTTGGTTTCCTGTTAGATGCATTCAAATATGGAGTACCACCTCACGCAGGACTGGCTTATGGTCTGGATCGTCTGGTTATGCTTATGGCAAAGCAGGATTCTATCCGTGATGTGATCGCGTTCCCTAAGGTAAAGGATGCATCCTGCCTGATGACAAATGCTCCGGATTATGTGGATGAGGATCAGCTCAAAGAGCTGGGTATTGACATTACAGTGTTAGACGAACAGAAGACGGAAGAATAAAAAATAACAAGACTGCACACTGTATATTCTTATTGTGTATAAACAATGAACCAAGTTTCGTGTTTACATCGGGCTTTGGCGGTTGTATAGGATATATGGGGTGCGGTTTTGTTTTTTAGGGAAACACAATGTGCAATAAGGCACATTGCAGATGCTATGATAGATTGAGAGAAAATGGAGCAGGATGTAATTAGTTTTATAAAGGAGAGAGGCATATGACAAAAGGTGTACAGGGGTTAAAGAAAAGCATCATTGCTGTAGTGACCGGATTTACAGTGGCAGCAGGAATTCTTTCCGGTGGAATAACAGGCCGCCTTGGTGGAGGACAGCAGGTACAGGCGGCAGAGGTTGCTTGTACAACTTATACAGGAGATAATATCGAAGATCAAAACTATGAGTATAGTCAGTGGGCAAAGCCGATCCGATCATATCTTACATATGAGAATGGAACTTATATGCGGGTACAGGCTGGGGCTGATGCCAACGGTTATGTCGTTGAATATTTTGATTCGTCTTTTACGATCACCGGACGGAAGATTGTTCCGCAGGAACTTCCTTTATTTGGTGGATTTTATGAGATGAATGGGAATTATTATATTCTTTCCGGTCAGACCAATAAGAACGAGTCGGATAGTGTAGAAGTGTATCGTATCACAAAATATACAAAGGACTGGAACCGGGTAGCTTCCTGTGGACTGTATGGTGCAAATACGACAGTCCCGTTTGATGCCGGCTCTGCAAGAATGGCAGCCTATGGAAATTATCTGATGATTCGTACGTCTCATGAAATGTATGCTATTGATGGAGTAAATCATCAGGCCAATGTAACGATTCAAGTAGATACATCTACTATGAAGATCACAGATTCATTTACAAAAGTTATGAATATAAATTATGGCTATGTCAGTCATTCATTTAACCAGTTTATTCAGATGGAGAATGGTAAGATCGTTGCGGTTGATCATGGAGATGCAAATCCAAGATCTATCGTTCTGGTAAGGTATCCATCAGTAGTTACATCCAGCGGCTTCACCAGGGGCATTTCTTATTCTTCTGCATGCAAAGCAACAGACATTGTGGCATTTGAGGGAACGAAGGGTGCGAATTATACGGGAGCGACGGTTGGTGGATTTGAGATATCGGACACTGCATATCTGACTGCCGGAAGCGTTGATATTGACAGTACTGCCAAATATTCAGCAGGTCAGGATATATTTGTAGGTGTTGTATCTAAGAGTACAGATGCAGTGACAGTAAATAAGATAACCAATTATACAGCAGGACAGGGTACGACTGACACACCGCAATTTGTGAAGATTGGAACAAACAGTTATATGCTGTTATGGCATAGAGGTTCTTCTGTATACTATACTAAGATTGATGGAAACGGAAATCAGGTTGGAGCTATCTATAGTCTGGCCGGCGATCTGTCAGACTGCGTTCCTGTTCTTGCGGGAGATAAGTTGGTCTGGTATACATGGAAAAATGAAATATTGCAGTTCTATCAGATCAACATAAATGATCTGTCAGACTATACAGTAAAAAATGTTGTGTTAGGGCATAGCTATCAGGTGAGTGCTACAAATGCATCAGATGCATCAGTGGTATTAACATGTTCAAAATGTGGTCAGTCGCATACGGAATATGTTGTTAAGTCTTTTGCCGTTTACTGGTATGGATCTGCAGATAATGGTTATTATTATACCAATTATGAGTCTAGATATGATACAGGTACGAAGCTCAAGTTCCTGTTAAGAAATCAGACCTATTCATCTGAATCTGATTCCACCAATCAGAATAGCGAGATGGTATGGGAATCTTCAGATACAAGTATCGCAACAGTCAGTAATCTGACAGATGAAAGTGGAACCGTTAATATGCTTAAACCGGGTATTGTGAAGATCAGCATTTATCCAAAGTATAATCCTTCCTGTAAGAAAGCTACTACATTCCGCATCGGTAAGGAAGGCGAAGTGAGTCTGGATGACTGCCAGATATCTTTATCACAGGATCAATATGTATATGATGGTTCCAGTAAGAAACCTGTGGTAACAGTAGCATATAAAGGACAGGATCTGATACAAAATACAGATTATACAGTAACTTATACGAATGATACAGGTGTAGGAGATGCTGTTGTAACTGTAACAGGCAAGGGAATCTTTGCAGGGTCAAAAAATCTGAATTATATAATTGAGGCAATAGATATCGGATCATATAAACTGGAAATTCAGCCGGATTCCTATATTTATGATGGCACAGAGAAAGAACCGGAAGTCAAAGTTGTTATATCGGAGACAACAGGAAACAAATATTATTTGGATGCATCAAATTATACTGTTAAATATGAAAACAATAAAAATGCCGGTACAGCAAATGTAACCGTAACCGGAACAGGCAACTATAGTGGTGAATTAAAAGGAACATTTATAATATCACAAAAGGATATTACAGGCGCAAATGTTACAATCCCGCAAGAAAGCTATGAATATACGGGTACAGAGATAAAACCGGAAGTGACTGTAACACTTTCAGATGGAACCGGATTGATATTTGGAACAGACTATACTGTATCTTATGAGGATAATACAGACATAGGAACTGCAACTGTAAATGTAATCGGTCGGGGAAATTATACAGGTAAGGCAAATGGTTCATTTGGCATAGGAGCAGACATAAAGGATGCAGAAATAGTCTTAAGTAAGGATCAGTATATTTATAGTGGAAAGAGGAATACACCAAAGGCGACAGTTGTATTTGCCGGAAAAACTTTGATAGAGAATGTGGATTATACTATTTCTTATGAAGATTGTATTGATGCCGGAACGGCGCGAGTAGTTGTATACGGAGAAGGAGACTATGGTGGAACGGCAGAGAAGACGTTTGAGATTACACAAAAAGATATTACAGGTGCAAATATCACGATCCCACAGGAGTGCTATGAGTATGTAAGTAAGGAGATCAGACCAGAGGCAACCGTGACGCTTCCGGATGGAACAGTATTAAAAAATGCTACAGAGTATATAGTTGATTATACAGATAATATTGAGGTAGGAACAGCAACTATAACAGTAAAGGGAAACGGTAACTATATTGGTTATGCAACAAAGACATTTACCATAACAGAAGCAAAGAAAGATGACGGAAGTGAGACAAAGCCGGGCGACGGAAGCGAGACAAAGCCGGGCGATGGAAGCGAGACAAAACCGAGCAACGGAAGCGAGACAAAACCGGGTGACGGAAGTGAGACAAAGCCGGGCGACAGCGGTAAGATGGAGCCGGGTGATGTACCTGCAATAATCACGGTAAATAAGACAACTATTTCCAAGGTGGAAAACAAAGCAACAGGTGTCAAGCTTACATGGAAGAAGGTTTCGGATGCTAGCGGCTATGTTGTCTACCGTAAAAACTTAGGGTCCAAGTCATGGAAAAAGATTAAGATAGTAAAGGGCGCTTCGAAGACTACTTATACAGATTCAACAGTGAAGTCAAAGCATGGCACAGTTTATAGTTATAGAATAGAATCTTATAAATCTGTGAACGGACAGACGGCAAAGGCGGTTAGTAAAGAAAAGAAGATCCTTCGTCTGACTGCACCAACTAAGTTAAAGATTGCGAACCAGAAGGGAAGAAAGCTTTCAGTAACGTGGAAAAAACAGAAGAAGATTTCCGGTTATCAAATTCAGTATTCTACCGGCAAGGCTTTTGCAAAAGGGACAAAGATAACAAATATAGTTAAATCTTCCGATAAAGCAGTAATTAAGAAATTGAAAAAGGGAAAGACATATTATGTCAGAATACGTTCTTATCAGAAGTCAGGTTCGAAAAAGACATATTCTGCATGGAGCAGTTATACTAAGGTCAAAATAAAAAAATAATATGTGAAAAATCGGGGCGCATCAGATAGAAGTGGTGTACCCCGGTTTTGATAGAAATGTGGAGGATGAATTATTATGAAAAGAAGACATTATATTCTGGCAGCTGGCTTGTGTGTATTTGCAAGTCTGTGTGGTTGTGGAAAAAAGGAACAAAAGACAGAATCATCAACAGAAGAGGAGAATGTAACTGTCATTGTGCTAGATAATGACAAAGTGACTCTTACATATACAGGATATGACAAGGAAGCTGATGGTATGACGTTTACTGTTTCCAATAAGACGGGTGATCCTGTTAATATTTATTTTGGGGATGTAGCAATTAACGGAGAGACGATACAGCCATTGTTTGGTCCTGAACTGGAAGCAAATGCAACAGAAGAAGATGTGTGTATGATTGAGTGTGATAAAGCAGTTTCCGTATTGAATGGTATACTTTTTATTGATAACGATGCGGGAGAAACAGTTGGACATTATGAGGTTAAGGATGTTCCTTTATCTGGTAAGGCAGAAGCTTCGGGTGATCAGAGCTTTACATTAAAGGATGGTGCAGTTCAGGTGTTTGATAATGATAAGATTACCATTGCATATACAGGTATAGAGACTGACGGAGAGGGTGAAGATGCAGAGACTTGCCTGGCATTTGAAATCTATAATAAGACAGATGAATTAATTCAGGCAACATTTGACACTATCCTTGTAAATGGAACGGACGAAGAACCATCCTATATGACAGAGGCTCTTGGGCATACATATGGAAAGCTTCTGTGTGATGTAACAGATCCGGCAAGTATAAAAGAGTTAACCGCAAGCGTATCTATCTATACGGCAGAGGATGAGCTGATTGACAGTTATTCCATCGAAAAAGCAGCTTTAAAATAAAATGGTCAGATTTTTAATCTGATTTTAATCTTTCTCCTATTTTAGATTAATTCGTGGCTGGTATAGTAATACCATCAGCTGAGGAGAGAATAGAGAAAGAAGGAAAAAGATATGGATAATTTAGAAAAAGTAGAAAAGTTAAGAGAAAAAACAGGTGTCAGCTATGAGGAAGCCAAGGAGGCATTAGAAGCAAATAATTATGATGTGCTGGATGCGATCATTTATTTGGAAAAGAAAGGTAAGGTAAAAGCACCGGAAGTAACCGATTACACGACGGAACAGGCACAGCAGACATCAACAGAATTCGAACAGGCACAGCAGGAATATACCAGAGACTGCAATAAAAAGACCTTTGGTCAGATGATGGATCAGTTCTTTTCCTGGTGTGGAAGACTTTTGAAGAAAAGCGTTGATTCCAAGTTTATCATAGAAAGACGCGGCAGCACTATGGTGAATGTACCTGTTCTGGTATTGATACTTGCGGTTATCTTCGCATTCTGGATCACGATTCCATTATTAGTGGTCGGTTTATTCTGTGAATGCAGATACCATTTTGCAGGAATCGACAATATCAATGTAGATTTGAACAGTGCCTGTGACAAGGTTGCGGATACTGTAGACACACTTAAAACAGATATCAACAAGCACTAATTCGAGAGATTAATTATAATACACAGATTTATTTTAAGAAATATGAAACTGAAATATATAGTCCATGTTCTGAGATACTATTATGCAGCAAGCCTTTGCGAATGTCGGTACTTAGCGATCCACGGAGTGGAGCGGTTAGTACCGCTACATGAGCAACAGAGCGAGAGCGTCTTGCGGAATAATAAGTATGTCAGAATATGGATGCAGATAATCAGGATAATTCCTTAAAATAAATCGTGACAACAAGGAGTAGAGATGAGCCGGAAGATTTTGATTGTAGAGGATGAAGAAAAGATTGCCAGATTTGTAGAGCTGGAATTGGTTCATGAAGGCTATGAAGTAATAAAGGCATTTGACGGGCGGACAGGTCTGGATCTGGCACTATCAGAACATGCTGACCTGATCGTGCTGGATGTTATGCTTCCAAGGCTAAATGGTCTGGAGGTCCTTCGCCGTATTCGTAAAGAAGGAAATAATGTACCGATCCTGCTGCTTACTGCAAGGGATGCGGTAATGGACAAGGTGTCCGGGCTGGATGCGGGAGCGGATGATTACATTACGAAGCCATTTGCGATCGAAGAACTTCTGGCTCGTATCCGTGTAGCGCTGAAGCGGAAAAGCACCGACCGGCAGGAGACACATAAGCTGGAGATCCATGGAGTCAGTCTGGATACCGACCGGCATGAGGTTATGGTGGCGGGAGAACCGGTGGAGCTTACGAATCGGGAATTTGAGCTGCTGCATACTCTGATGGAGAATAAGAATATCGTCATGGATCGGGAGAAGCTGATGAATATTGTCTGTGGTTATGAGTATGTCGGTGAGACAAATATCATAGACGTATATGTCCGTTATCTTCGTACGAAGATTGATGACCGGTTTGGGATCAAGCTGATCACAACTGTCCGTGGGGTTGGATATGTAATCCGGGAATCGTAAGAATACAGATTGGCATAAAGGCTGCAGGATATCGTCGGATGTCTGCTTTGGATACAGTGCGTGCAATTGCCATCTTGATTAGTTTGCAATGCATACATGAAATATTTGTTTTTGAGAGCAGGGCGCGAGCCAGAGCTGTGCATGTATGGATGTAAGAATGTAGAAGAAAAGGTATCACAGATGAATGAAAATAAGAGAGTGACCTCGATCGCCAGAAAAATAAATATCAGCTTCTGGCTGAAGGAAGTGGGCAATGTAATAGGAATCAATATTATCATTGCCTTTCTTATTATGGGAACCTGGATGTACTGGTGTACCACAAAGCTTCCGGATCAGGTAACAGGTGAGCATTATTATTTTAATGTCAATCAAGAAAAGCATACACTGGAATATGTGATCGATGGAAATGACCGGAAATCATATGCATATGATTTCCGGGATGTAAGGGATCTGGTAGCTGTACCGGGAATCATACTGTTATCGGCAGAAGGATTTGTGTTGTTCTTTGCGTTATTCCGGACTTCTGTTGTCAGAAGAAAGCTGAAGCCGTTAAATGATCTGGCGGTAAAGGCAGAACAGATCAGTAAGATGTCATTTGAGCAAAATGGTATGGAGGACCAGAAGAAACGTTCCGATAAGAAGTCTGCAAAGACGTTTGACCAGAATCAGATGGATCATCTGGAACAGGCAATATCACATATTTCTCCGGATGATGCCGAACAGGGAGTCCATACCGGAGACAAGGAATTGAAAAGTATTGAGATCGCGTTGAATAACCTGCTTCGGAATATGAAGGAAAACGAAAGGCGGCAGGTACGGTTTGTATCGGATGCATCACATGAGCTTCGGACACCTATTGCTGTGATCCAGGGATACGTGAATATGCTGGATCGATGGGGAAAAGAGGATGAAAAGGTTCTGACAGAATCCATCGAAGCCCTTAAGAATGAGTCCCAGCACATGAAGGAGCTGGTAGAACAGCTTCTGTTCCTTGCGCGGGGTGACAGCGGAAGAAATACTCTGAATAAAGTGAAACTGGATCTGAATCAGATGGTCAGTGAGGTCTGGGAGGAATCCCAGATGATCGATGAGAAGCACCGCTATCTGTTTCGTGGAACAGATCCTGCATATATGACAGGTGATATAGCCATGATCAAACAGTCCATCCGGATCTTTGTACAGAATGCGGCAAAGTATTCTTCGGATGGTGCGGATATTACATTAGGAGTTATGCTGGAATCCGGTTATGTCAGTTATATGATCCAGGATGAGGGCATCGGAATGGAGTCGTCAGATGTCGTTCATATCTTTGAACGATTCTACCGATCGGACGAAGCGAGAAACAGCGAGACCGGCGGTTCCGGCCTGGGACTTTCCATAGCCAAATGGATCGTCGATGCTCACTCCGGCACGATCCAGGTCGTATCCCGTCCGGAGATCGGCACCCGCTTTATTGTCCGTTTCCCGATGTGTGAGTAAAAAAGAGGTTGTTGATGATTCTTGTGTTATTTATAGTTGTGATATTTTGGCTCTGCTGGCAATAAGCGTGCAAATCCGAGCAGAAAACGGAACGGTCTTTGTATATGTCCATACCAGCAGAGCCAAAATATCATGGCAAAAAGTAGAGGTTGAACAACAACCTCTTTAGCGGAAAGGCCTGGTGCGGAATTCGTTAAAGACCATGAAGATGGCGACCGCTCCGGCAAGACCATCGGCGATAGGACCGGAATACATAATGCCATCAATGCCCATAAATAGCGGCAGAATAATTAATAATGGGAGAAGGAACAGGATCTGTCTGGTTAATGACAGGAATGTTCCTTTTTTCGGTTTGCCGATCGATGTAAAGAAGTTCGAAGTGATCGGCTGCATAAAGTTTATAAACGTAAAGAACAGAAAAATACGAAAATAGCTGATCGAAAACTGGAAGTAGCTTTCGGAGCCATTTCCGAAAATGGATATGATCTGCCTTGGCACAAACTGGAACAACAGAAATGCAATGAGCGCGATCACAAATCCACAGGTAGAGGCGAACAGATAGGCAGACTTTACCCGTTTGTATTTTCCTGCACCGTAGTTATAGCTGGTGATTGGCTGTAAGCCTTGTGATATACCGATAATCAGAGATAGAAATACCTGATTTACTTTTGTGATAATTCCAGCACAGGCGATAGGGATTGCTTCGCCATAGATGGAAAGGGAGCCATAGTATTTGAGAGATTTGTTCATAATGATCTGTACGATCATCATGGCAAGCTGATTGCTGCAAGGAGCAGTACCAAGGGATGTGACTCTCGCTATGATCGGTCTACTGATGCAGAGATGTTCTTTTCTTATCGTTACAGTCTTACAGTGGGATAAAAACCAGATGACAAGACCGGCGGATATTACCTGACCGATAACGGTTGCGATGGCTGCGCCTGCCATACCCATCTGAAGAACGGATACAAACAGAGCATCTAAGATGGTGTTGATCACGGCTCCGGTAAGGTTACAGATCATGCTAATCTTTGGTCTGCCATCTGCCCGGATCAGATGACCGCTTCCGGTCGTGAGGATCAGAAAAGGAAATCCAATCGCAACAATGCCTGTGTAAGTTTTTGCATAGGAAAGTACATTGTCGGGAGATCCAAAGAAACGGAGCAGAGGCTCTAAGAACAGCAGGGTGATCGTGGTTAAAATTACACCACAGCCAAAGAGCATGACAGCGGAATTGCCGATATAATAAACTGCTTTTTCCTTTTCTCCTTTTCCCATAGCCAGATTAAAAGCAGATGCGCCGCCGATGCCGAACAGCAGAGCGATCGCGATACAGGATATGGAAAGTGGAAATGAAATATTGGTTGCGGCATTTCCGAGTTCACCGACATTTCGCCCAATGAAAAACTGGTCAACAATGTTATAAAGAGAGCTGACCAGCATGGCTACTATACTTGGAATAGCAAATTGCATTAATAATTTTTTTACGGGTTGAGTGCCGAGAGGATTTTCATTCGTTGTCTGTGTATTCATGTGAGTTGTCCTTGTTTACAGTTTCTTGCGGGTGTAGGTCGTGCGGGTAAATGTAATGTCGTTACCACCGGATTCGCCGGTTGTAATATCGAATTCATCTGCATTGAATTCAGGGAAGAAGACATCTCCGTCTTCAACGACAGTATCAACTTCTGTGATATACATCGTATCAACCAGTGGAAGTGCCTCTTTGAACAGCCCATATCCACCGGAGATATAGACATTTCCCTCTTTTACAGCATCAAGAGCTTCCTGTAAGGAATGAACGGTAAGCAGGTTTTCACCGGAGTAATTGGCAGTATTTGACACAACGATATTCATTCGGTTCGGGAGAGGATGTCCGATCTCTTCATATGACTTACGTCCCATAACCACAGTATTCCCTGTTGTCAGTTCTTTAAACTGTTTCTGTTCTCCTTTGATCCGCCATGGGATCTGTCCATTTTTTCCGATTACATTATTTTTTGAACGTGCGACGATTAATCCTATCATAGTATGGGTTCCTTTCTCAGATGTCATATTTATTTTTCAGCATACCTGATCTTACGAAAATCAGCAAGTGGATTGCTGGTTTAAGCATGCCAGTTGTTGTTTCAGATATTCATATCTTAAACGTTTTTCTTCTTTTGCAAAATGTACTTCACGGAACTGCTCAGGATTGTTCTTATAAGAAAGAGTCTCATCACCAAACTGTTCACTGGTCAGGTCAAATATATGACCGTTGACATCGTTATAGCAATGATAGTTTCCGCCGGGACGCAGGATGCCATACACCTTGCCGCCAAAGATGTCCTGAACCAGAAATGCTGTGATAGAACACTGCCCCAAGGTTTTATTCTCCGGTGTCCAGCCATCACGCAGTCTTGGTGCGCAAGTATCCGCGCACCAGATATCAGATAATCTGTCGTACAGATCCTGTGGGGTATGGATTCCTTTATATTTGTTTGTTATGGCAGGAACGGTTGCCTGTTCCCAGCCGTAGAAGTTGTAGGTCTTCATTTTCAAATATCTCCTCATTTGCTATTGAATGAAATGTGTTGCTTTTGTTTGGATTTATAAATGATATTTATAGTATGCGTTTCAGTTTGCAGTTCTCGATTCCCGCGCTCCAGAATTCTGACAGCGGGATTCCCTTGACCTGACAGATGATACTGGAATTCATAGCTCCATGTCCGACGATCAGGACATCCTTTCCCTGATCTAATTGTGGTTTTACAACCTCTTTCAGAAATTCTCCTGTTCTCGCAAATAACTGTTCAAAGCTTTCTCCACCATCCTTTGGAACTTTATAGTTTGCCGGATCAAGAAAGAGATCCTTCATCGGACAGCCGGGAGTATCTATACAGTTGGCGGTTCCCTCATAGATTCCAAAACTCATTTCCTTTAACCGGTCGTCCGTTATGATCGGAATGTTCCGCCCTTTTAATACGATTTCGGCTGTTTCCTTTGCTCGGATAAGAGGAGAGCAGTAGCAGATATCAAAATGGATATCGGCATATTCTGTTCTGGCATGCTCCGCCATCTGCCGTCCTTCTTCATTTAGCGGAATATCGGTTCTTCCCTGCAATCGCCGTGCATTGTTCCAGTCTGTTTTTCCATGTCTCATAATGTATAACATAGTTTATCAGTTCTCCTTCTGGTATGCTATCATTTTATCGAATGAAATGTGTCCATGCATGTTCCTCAGTCTTTGGAAGTCCGAATTGTTCTTTTCCGAGAGCAATGCTTTTCATAAGAAATGCCATATTCCGTGCAAGGACACGCATAGTCTGTTTTCCTTCTTCATCTCTGCTGGCTTCTCCCTGCGCACGGCCATGAATAGAGTTCCAATATTGACTGGATGCGATCGGCATATTTGTTATTGTAAAATATTTGTTGAGCTCATCAAAGGTTGCAGAACAGCCACCGCGTCTTGCACAGACAACGCTGGCACCAACCTTCATAGTTTTGTCAAAATGTGTGCTGTAAAACAATCGGTCAAGAACAGCGATCAGGGTTGCATTTGCAGATGCAAAATAGACAGGACTGGCAATTACAAGACCATCAGCTTTTTCAAATTTAGGAGCCAGTTCATTTACAATATCGTCAAAGACACATTTGCCAAGCTCGGCGCATCGCCCGCAGGCGATACATCCACGCACGTCTTTATTTCCGACCTGTACGATCTCAGTGTTTACTCCTTCTTTGTCAAATGCTTTTCGCATTTCTTCTAATGCAATGGTGGTATTTCCATTGATTCTTGGACTTCCGTTTATCATTAATACATTCATGATTTTTCCTCTTTTCTATTTGATAATTCTTTTTTGTACTTAATAAATTCAACAATAAGGATAATGGAATGTAATATTAATTCACCTATTAATATCCAAAAAAATACATAAAATGTAAAATCCGCGTCACCTTTTGGAAAGCACCAGTTATTTGGATTATCCTTATCTACAATAATATTCATTTTGCTGTATATGTAGTATGAGGAATCGCTGGTGAACTTTTTTTCATATTTTTTGTCATTGTATGTATAGTTTATTTTGATATGGTATATGGTCTCGCCGTATGTAGTCGGATTATCATAATCCGGGGAAGATCTAAGGACATATTCTGAGTTGCAATCTTCTACGGTAGCTGCGATTTTGGCACCATTGGCTTTTATCTTTATAACCTGCTGGGCATCTTTATAAAAGACACCACAAAAGAATAGCAGAAGAACGGTAGTGGCGAGCATCAGGATTGCAGTTTCCTGAATGTTTTTCTTTTTATCTGTCATATGAATTCTAATTTTTTACATCCCCTTTTTCTTTTGCAATGTTTTCCATGCGGATATAATAAGCTAAAAGGCGGAGAACATAGTCTGGTGCATTGCGCGTTCCTCTTTCCCATTCCGTAACGGTTCTGTATGGGATATTAAAACATTCACAAAACTCTTTGCGGTTCATTCCGGTAGATTCCCGGAGTTTTTTTATCTCAATCTGACATTCGGTTAGTTGCTCCATTCCGTGCCACCTCCTGTTTGCATTTTTATCATTATAGCACAAAATAAAGATTACACAATGTGTAATATGATGGTGAGATGATCGCATTTGCTTGAAAGAGTAAATGCTACTGGATTTAGTATAACCTTAATGGAGTATATTAAGCAGGATGGAATGGTAATTGGTGTGAGTACTGGAAGCCTTCTTTTCTCAAATAATTTGGTAGGAAATTTAGGGCTCATAAATACAAGATTAGATGTGCATTGTCCGAATGGAGAAGAGAGAGGTAAGGGAGAATATCCGCTAAAGGAGGTTCTGCTCTCACTTCGCTATGCTCGTGACAGCAGAACTACGGACTCAACATGACCGGTATGGCCAAATTGGTCGACGACAGCGACTTTTTTCAGGTGGTAGCCGGCGGGAGTGAGGATGGCGATATCACGCGCAAGGGTGGCGGGATCGCAGCTGACATAGACGATCCGTTTTGGGTTCATTTGGATAAGGGTATTAAGAAGTACCTTGTCACAGCCTTTTCTCGGGGGATCCACAACGACAACGTCTGCGTGAGAACCGGCACCGCCTTTTTCATAGATGGCAGGCACGACTTCTTCTGCCTTTCCTGTAAAGAATTCAACATTATGGATGTTGTTCAGCTCTGCGTTTTTGCGGGCATCCAGAATTGCCTGAGGAACGATCTCCACACCATAGACCTGTTTCGCTTTCTGAGCAAGGAACAGGGAGATGGTTCCGATGCCGCAGTACATATCCCAGACGGTTTCCTCGCCGTTCAGATCTGCATATTCCAATGCTTTTTCATAAAGTACCTTAGTCTGCACAGGGTTTACCTGATAGAAGGACAGAGGTGAGATCCGGTATTTTACATTGCCGATATAATCTGTGATGTATGGACTGCCCCACAGTGTTTTGCAGGTTGGTCCAAGAATCTTATTTGTTTTTTCTGTATTGATGTTCAGGCAGATTGAAGTCATTCCGGAAATTTTTGTCAGACGGGAGATGAGTTCATCTGCATGAGGTAGTTTTTTTCCATTTACGATGAGACAGACCATAACTTCGCCGGTTGTAAACCCAACACGAGTCAGAATATGACGTACCAGACCCTGTCCGGTTGTTTCGTTATAAGTGGAAATGTTATATTCCGTGAGAAATGCGCGGATGATCGGCAGAATCTGATCATTTACTTCTGCACCGATCGCACAGGTATCGGAATCGATGATCGAATGGGTTCTGCCGGCATAGAAGCCGATCACGATATTGCCGTTTTTGTCTCTGCCAACCGGAAACTGTGCTTTATTTCGATAGTGGTATGGTTCTTTCATACCATAGATTGGTTCCATCAGAGTATCGGGATTCTCAATCTTGCCGATCCGGCGCAGACATTCTCTTACTTTATTCCATTTGTATTCCAACTGCTTCTCATAGGAAATGTGCTGAAGACTGCATCCACCACAGCTCTTTGCGACCGGGCAGACCGGAGTTACGCGGTAAGGGGATGGTGTGATCAGGCGAACCAGTCGTCCGTAGGCAATCGATTTTTTTGCTTTCATGATCGAGATCTCGGCTACATCACCGATTACCGTATCTTTGACAAATACTGTGATATTCTGCACGTTATTTTCATCTTTGGATGAAGCTTTCGTGGAAATGTCTGTGCCTGTTTTGTTATTTGCTACATCAGAAAGAGAGAGATGACCGATGCCTTCTCCCTCATTTCCCATGTCCGTTATTTCTATTATATATATACTGTTCTTTTTAAGTTCCATAAAATAAATATCGTATCCTTTATTTTGTAGATCTGCGGATATTACTTTCTATCATTTTATTGTAACCAAGCCAGCCGGTCTCGTCCTTGCTGTCTAATGCTTCCATGAATGTCTGAATCTTGGCATCTGTATTATCGGCAAATGATAATGCAAGTGCTTCGATCAGGGCAGGCTTCTTTGGAGAGCCGTATTCCAGTTCGCCGTGGTGGGAGAGGATACAGTGCTCCAGTTCGTTTGCTTCCTTTGCAGGAAATTCCGGAACAGAATCACGAATCTTGTCGCGGATCATCATAGTACCCATTACGATGTGACCAAGTAACTGACCGGAATCTGTGTAATCATTTTCCGGGAATGTTGAAAGCTCATAGACCTTGCCGATGTCATGAAGCATAGCAGCAGTCAGGAGCAGGTCACGATTTAAGATCGGGTAGTATGTAGTGTAGTAGTCACACATGCTGGTAACTGCCAGAGTGTGCTCTAACAGACCACCGACAAATCCATGATGAATGGATTTGGCAGCCGAATGCTTTTTGAATTCTTTTGCAAGAGCTTTGTCCTCTACAAAGAAGCTTTCCAGAAGCTTTTTGTAGTAAGGCTTTTCGATCGTTGCGATAATGCCAAGCAGCTTGTCAAACATTTCATCGACATTTTTCTTCGTGCATGGCATATAGTCGTTGATATCGTATTCCCCTTCTTCAGCGATACGGATCTTCTTAATTGTCAACTGGAGAGTGTTGTTAAATGAGGTAACCTGACCGTCAACCTTAACATAGTTCATGGATTCAAAATGCCCAATTCCGCTGTTCAGTTCCCAGATCTTACCATCCATTGTTCCGCTGGCATCTACCAGCTGCAGAGAATAGTAGGATTTACCTGATTTTGTCTTTCCTGTGATCTTGTTTTTGCAGAGGTAAACCTCTGAAACCATTTCGCCTTCGCGAAGCTCGTGTATATATCTCATAATGTAAGCCTTCCTGTTATTTTGTTCCGAAAATTCTGTCGCCGGCATCACCGAGACCCGGGCAGATGTAAGCATTTTCATTTAAGCATCTGTCAAGCTGACCAACATAGATCTGGATGTCCGGGTGATCCTTCTGAAGTCTTTCCAGACCTTCGGGAGCAGCGATGATACACATGAATTTGATATTCTTGCCGCCGTGCTGTTTGATAAATGAAACAGCTTCGGAACCGGAACCGCCGGTTGCTAACATTGGATCAACAACAAGGATTGTTCTCTGCTCGATCGGATCCGGCAGTTTACAGTAATACTCATGCGGCTCGTGTGTCTTCGGGTCTCTGTAGAGCCCGATGTGTCCAACCTTTGCTGATGGAACCAGAGCAAGGATGCCGCTTACCATGCCAAGACCGGCACGGAGGATCGGTACAACTGCCATCTTTTTGCCTGCGATCATAGGAGATTTGCAGGTTTCGATCGGAGTCTTGATCTCTACATCTTCTGTAGGCAGATCACGAAGTGCTTCGTAGCCCATAAGCATAGCGATTTCTTCTACAAGTGTACGGAATTCATTTGTTCCGGTGTTCTCGTTTCTTAACATTGATATTTTGTGTTTGATCAAAGGATGATTCATAATTGTGACATTACTCATATCGGTAACCCCTTTTCGTAAAATTTTTAACTGTGTATAATTCTACCATAAGACAACAGGAAATTAAACCCTGCGATACCGGAAAAATCAACGGAAATCATTTCAGACAGACATAAAAAATCATCGACCGCGCCAACAGAACAGTTTTTAGAATGATCAGGAAAAACTGTCGGTCGGCAGGACCGATGATTTTGTAAAATATAATATTAATCGTTGTAGTCCGGCAGATCGTTATAGTACATTTTGATCGCATTTGTGCTCTTTTCCAGAACTGCCATTGTCGATGGAAGAGGAACCGCGATCAGATCGTCGAATTCAAATTCACCAAGCTCCGGTCGGATCTCATATCCAAGATTTCGTTCGTTGATCGAGAAATCAGCTTGAAACTGGTAATTGTTTCCTCTGGCGTCCAAGCGGATCCATTTCTTGACATCCGGTTCAAATACTGCATTCAGTGCATGAAGTGCCAGCTTGTTATCATATGTGAATCGTTTGATCCTCTGGTAGCAGAATCCGGTGTAAATACCATTTGCACGCATCAGTGCGGCTAACAGATTTGCCTTTGAATAGCTGATACCGGTTTTCTTTTCCAGAACATCTGATGCAGAGATCGTGATCGTGGAATCTTTGGCGTCCCAGGTGTGATCAATTTCATCTCTGACAAAATAATATATGGTTTCAATTTTTTCGTAAACAGATCTGCAGTTTTTGGTAAGATCCATAGCCTTCTCCATAACCATGGGATTGTCGAAATCGACATATTTATCATACTGTAGATATGCTGCATCCCTATTTCTCTGTATTAGCTTCATGTTTACCTCCCAAAAGTATTACAAGTAAGATAAATGACAGAGGACCAATCTCTGAAACTCCAGCTATTTGTCGCTGGTTACTTGAAATATGTAGAACTTCAGATAATATGATTCATCTGCAGCCCACAGAATCGGATGATCAGGAGCCTGAGTACGGAATTCAACCTGTCTCAGTCGTTTGTGAGAGTTGGAAGCAGCCTGCCCGATGGTTTTTGTAAAGAGTTCATAGTCCATGAAATGGGAGCATGAACAGGTGGCAAGAAAGCCGCCATCTTTAACGAGCTTCATGGCTCTCAGATTTATTTCCCGATAACCTTTTACAGCGTTTTTAATTGAGTTGCGTGATTTTGTAAATGCAGGTGGATCCAGAATTACAACGTCGAATTTCTCGCCCTGTTCTTCCAGTTCAGGGAGCAGATCAAAGACATCTTTACAGATAAATGTAACCGAATCCTCCAGGTGGTTCAGCTTTGCATTTTCCTGTGCCTGTCTGACCGCAAGTGCGGAAGCATCTACACCCAGTACGCTTGCGGCACCGGCAATTCCGGCGTTCAGCGCAAAAGAGCCTGTGTGTGTGAAACAGTCAAGAACTTTTGCATCCTTACAAAGACGCTGGATCGCAAGTCGGTTGTATTTCTGGTCAAGAAAGAAGCCGGTCTTCTGACCGTCTTTTACGTCAACAATATAGTGTACGCCATTTTCAATAATTTCCACGTTCGTGTCGAATTCATCCCCAATGAATCCCTTGAATGGCTGCATCCCTTCATTTATTCTAACTTTAGCATCGCTACGCTCATAAACACCTTTGATTATTATACCATCCGATTTAAGGACATTTTTTAAAATATTTATTAACAAATTTTTAACTCTGTCAATTCCAAGTGCAAGTGACTCAACGACCAGCACATCTTCAAATTTGTCAATCACAATACCGGGCAGAAAGTCTGCCTCGCCAAATACGATACGGCAGCTGCTTGTATCTACGGTTTTCTTACGATAATCCCATGCTGCCTGCAGACGCATGCGGAAGAAATCTTCATTGATCTCGGTATCGACGTGACGTGTCAGCATACGGACAGTGATCTTGGAATTCGTATTGATAAATCCCTTTCCCATCGGATATCCGTCAAAGTCTTTTACAATGATGATATCTCCGTTTTCAAAACTCCCCATGATGGTATCTATTTCATTGTCATAAATCCAGGCGCCGCCGGCTTTGATGGTTCTGCCCTCGCCCTTCTTTAATGTTACGATTGCGCTCATGTTACACCTCGTTCATTTTTTGATAAATTATAGTATATCATGGATGGCATGTTTTTTAAATCCGCTTTGCGGATAGTATAGGGCGAAGCGGTAGCTTCTTGGTTGGTTCATTGAGATAAAGTTAATTAGAATATTAAAATAAATGATTGAGTTGCAA
>ERZ791829.199-NODE-199-length-69725-cov-6.832439_pt1 | contig 69725 bp, 104 predicted proteins | sample MGYA00510296_ERZ791829 | MGnify/ENA primary metagenome ERZ791829 (study PRJEB30046, sample SAMN00791973) | human gut metagenome | study: EMG produced TPA metagenomics assembly of the A metagenome-wide association study of gut microbiota in type 2...
AATAAATATATATATTATATACTCTCTTTAAAAGGAGGTGATTTTTATGAATAAAAAAATTTTATTTTTTATAATATTCATTATTATTATTTCATTTATTGGGAATTTAGCCAGAAAAACATACATTATTTATAAATATGATAAACAAATGAAAGAATACTCTCAAATAACAAATTTTCATCAGAAATACAAAATCTCTAATAATATTGAGATTGAAACTTGGAGAAAAGATAATATATCTTTATACAAACGTTCATCAGAAGATGGTACTAGATTAATATATAAAGATTATAATCAAAACATTGGTTGGATAATTTCAGATATTCAAATAAATGGTAAAGAAATTAAATCTGCTACAAAAGTAAATGATTTAGAAAATCTTTTAGGTTCTAGTATATTGTATAATGAATTAGGAGCACATAATATTGGACAATACATTCAATTAGCATTTACAAGTTCAATATCTAGCCAAAATTTTTATGGAATGAAATGTTATGAAATAAAACTTTCAGATAATAATTTCACATATATAAATAAAAATAATTATTTATGTACTGGTATAACAAATAATAACAATACTACTATATTAATTGAATCTAGTTTTAATGATATTACTGATGAAAACGTAGCATTACCTGATCTTAGTAATTTTGAAATTATAGAAAATAATTAATATTCTGAATCTCTCAAAATTGGCTAATAAGTAACTTTGAGTATAATAAATGTTCGCCAATTAAACTTAAGATCATAAACTCAAAAAATAGTGTAATTTATTCATTTGATAATTACACTATTTATATTTATAAAGTGTTTTTCTCCGTCAAATGAAAATTTCTTCTTTTTATTAAGTTAAACGAAACTTAAACCATCTGGAGATTTTCACAAAAAAAGAATATCTAAAACGATATTCTTCTTATTAATATGGTGCTCCCACTAGGACTTGAACCTAGGACCCACCGGTTATGAGCCGGTTGCTCTGACCAACTGAGCTATGGGAGCAAGTTATTTATTCTGTGTTAAGTCTTATCTCCTTAGCACAGAACTAAGTATAAACCAATTTTATTTTTTTGTCAATACTTTTTTTAATTTTTTTATTTTTATTTTTATATATCTATAAATTCAGTATTTTTAATACTTATAATTTTAAATTTTATAATCCTTTTATTGCAACTAAATATTCATTTGATTCTACAATTCTATTTTCACCTTGATAATTATATTTTGCCCCAGTAAAATATACTCTATATCCTAAATTCTCAAATTTATTTCTTGCTAATCTTAGTACTTCATCAATTTCATCTTCTGATAAATTATGTCTTACTTTTAATTCAAAAAAAGTATATCTAACAAATTCTTCATTTTCAGCAATTTTTTTATTTATATCTTTATCTAATTCTTCTAATGTCATTTTTTGCCTCCTATTTTACTATTTCCAAATATTTCTTGTGTATTATATCACTTAATTTTCATAATGTAAATATATTATTATGAGAAAAAATGTATAAATTTTTCCTTATTTGTAATAATAAAAATATACAAAAAAATCAAACCAAACAAGGAGGAAATCAAATGAAAGCAACAGGTGTTGTAAGAAGAATAGATGATTTAGGTAGAGTTGTAATTCCAAAAGAGATAAGAAAAACTTTAAGAATAAAAGAAGGTGAACCTTTAGAAATTTTTACTGATAGAGAAGGGCAAGTTATATTAAAAAAATATTCACCTATTGGTGAATTATCTGAATTTGCTACTGGATATGCTGAAACTTTGTCAAAAACAACTGGTCATATAGCTTGTATTACAGATAAAGATACTGTCATAGCTGTTTCTGGTGGTTCTAAAAAAGAATATTTAGAACAAAATGTTAGTGATGAACTTGAACAATTAATGGAAGACAAAGAAATTTATACAAGTAATGAAAATAGTAATGTTTCTGTTCCTATAACCAAAAACGATTCTAATAACAAAAAATATAATGCTCAAGTTGTATACCCAATAATTTCTAATGGTGATACTATTGGAACTGTAATTCTTCTTTCTAAAGAAGCTAATACCAAAATGAATGAAGTTGAAACAAAAATAGCTCAATCTGCAGCAACATTTTTAGGTAGTCAGATGGAAATATAAATAAAAAGGTCCTATAGAAAATATATCTATAGGATTTTTATTATTTTTTTAATATATCTTTTATTACTTCTCCAGCAATTATTAGTCCAGCAACAGATGGCACAAATGATATACTTCCTGGTACTTGTTTTCTTATTGTGCATTTTCTTTTTGTTCCTGGAGGACATATACAATTATTTTTACAACTGTTTTCACAATTTTCATTTGGTTTTATTGGTTCTTCTTTTGAATATACTACTTTTAGTTTATTTATTCCTCGTGTTCTTAATTCTTTTCTCATTACTTTTGCAAGTGGACATACACTTGTTTTATAAATATCTGTAACTTCAAATTTTGTTGGATCTAATTTATTTCCTGTTCCCATACAAGACATAATTGGAATATTTAATCTATTAGCTCTTACTACTAGTTCTACTTTTGCTGTTACTGTGTCAACTGAATCTACAATATAATCTACTGTGTTATCTAATATTTCATCACTATCTGGCATGAAAAATTCTTGATGTATTTCTACATTTGCATTTGGATTAATTTCTAATATTCTATCTCTTGCAACTTCAACTTTATTTTTTCCAATTGTTTTTCTTGTTGCTATTATTTGTCTATTTAAATTTGTTAAACAAACTTTATCATCATCTATTAATATAAAATTTCCTATTCCGGCTCTTGCTAATCCTTCAACTACAAATGATCCAACTCCTCCAATGCCAAAGATTGCAACTTTTGCATTTTGTAATTTTTCTATTCCTTCTTTTCCAATTAATAGTTCTGTTCTTGAAAATTGATTTAACATTTCATTGCTCCTTTTTATATTATCAATTTTATATCTTAGCATATTTTTTATATTTTTTCAATAGTAGATATAATAAAAATAGAGAGTAATTATGTTACTCTCTACTTTGAAAACTTTTACTTTTTCCAGTTTCTGCGGGTTATTCTCGCATTCTCTTCATTTTGAAATACAATGCGAACATTTTGACCTTTAATTTCCCACTTGGCCTCGCCTAAACGTTCCAAGCATTTGGCATATGTAATTATTTGCCGCATATATGTTTGAGCATAAAATTCTTTTTTTTCTGTTACCTTAAACTCCACTACATTTCCTACACTTGGTTCGACTAACTCTACTGGACAATCAAGAAGATCGTTTCTTCGATATGATTGATTCTCTGCACGTTCTTTTCCTGCATTAAAACCTTTAGAAAATGAAGCAAAAATTCCCATGTTTTTTCCTCCTAAAATTTCTGGAGGCTTAACACAGACCTCCAGATATAAAAATTATTCTGAAGTTATTCTGTGTAATAACTTTATACATTATTATTATATTACATTTTTAGTTTTATGTCAATTAGTCTATTTTATCAATTGTTTTATCCAATTCTTTTAAAGATATATGTATATATATTACAAATTTTGATTATTTTTTACCAAACAATTGTTAGATTTTTAAATTTGTGATATACTAATTACATTAAAATTATAAGGAGATATTTATGTTTAAATTACATTCAGAATATAAACCAACAGGTGATCAACCACAGGCAATTGAATATTTATCAAAAGGTATAGAACAGGGAAAAAAATTTCAAACTCTTTTAGGTGTTACTGGTTCTGGGAAAACTTTTACAATGGCTAATATAATTCAAAATGTTCAAAAACCAACATTAGTCTTAGCCCATAACAAAACTCTAGCTGGTCAACTTTATTCAGAATTCAAAGAATTTTTCCCTGAGAATCATGTTGAATATTTTGTAAGTTATTATGATTATTACCAACCAGAAAGTTATATTGCCCAAAGTGATACTTATATAGAAAAAGATGCTTCTATTAATGATGAAATTGATAAACTACGTCATTCTGCAACAGCATCATTATTTGAAACAAGAGATGTTATTATAGTTGCTTCTGTTTCATGTATATATGGTTTAGGTGACCCTATTGATTATGAAAATATGATTGTTTCTCTAAGACCTGGTATGGAAATTTCTAGAGATAAAATCATGAAAAAATTAATAAATATGCAATATTCTAGAAATGAAATTGATTTTAAAAGAGGTACTTTTAGAGCTAAAGGTGATATTTTAGAAATTTATCCATCAGATAAAAGCGAATCAGCCATAAGAGCTGAATTTTGGGGTGATGAAATTGAAAAAATTTCTGAAATAAATCCTGTTACAGGAAAATCAATTGGAATAAGACAACATGTAATGATATTCCCTAACTCACATTATGTTACCTCAAAAGATAAAATGGAAAAAGCTTTAAAAACTATTGAAGAAGAGATGAATGAAAGAGTAGCATATTTTAAAAGCCAAAATAAATTAATTGAAGCACAAAGAATACAAGAAAGAACAAATTTCGACATGGAAATGATGAAAGAAACTGGATTCTGTCAAGGTATTGAAAATTATTCAAGACACATTAGTGGTAGAGAACCCGGAAGTGCTCCATTTACACTATTTGATTATTTTCCAGATGATTTCTTGTTATTAATAGATGAATCACATGCTACAATCCCTCAAGTAAGAGCTATGTATAATGGTGATAGAGCTCGTAAAGACTCTCTAGTTAAATATGGATTTAGATTACCTTCTGCTTATGATAATAGACCTCTAACATTTAATGAATTTGAAGATAGAATAAATCAGGTTGTTTTTGTTAGTGCTACACCTGGTGATTATGAACAAGAACATTCAAAAGAAAATGTTGTTGAACAGATTATCCGTCCTACTGGATTACTAGACCCAAAAATTGAAGTAAAACCTGTTACAAATCAAGTTGATGATTTAATTGAACAAATTAGAATTAGAGTTGAACGAAAAGAAAGAGTTTTAGTTACAACACTAACCAAAAAGATGGCTGAAGATTTAACATCTTATTTAAAAAGTTTAGATATTAAAGTTAATTATATGCATTCAGACATAAAAGCTCTAGAAAGAATGGAAATTATTAGAAAGCTTCGTTTAGGTGAATTTGATGTTTTGGTCGGAATAAATCTTTTAAGAGAAGGTCTTGATATTCCTGAAGTTTCTCTTGTTGCAATATTAGATGCAGATAAAGAAGGATTTCTTCGTTCTGAACGTTCTTTGATTCAAACAATTGGGCGTGCTGCTAGAAATACAGATGGAACTGTTATTATGTATGGAGATTCTCTTACAGATTCTATGGAAAAAGCTATTAGTGAAACTAATAGAAGACGTTCTATTCAAGAAGCATATAATGAAGAACATCATATAATTCCTAAAACAATAAAGAAATCTATTAGAGATTCTATTAAGGCTATTCAAACTGAAAATATTGGTGTTGAATATAAATTTGAAAAAGAAGAAGATATTCAATCTACTATTTCTAAACTTACAGATGAAATGCTTGAACATGCTAGTAAAATGGAATTCGAACAAGCTGCTGAATTACGTGATAAAATTAAAGAGTTGGAAAAATTATTGTAATAGTATAAGAAGAGACTACACTATTTTCATAGTATAGCCTCTTTTTTTGGTCAATAATTATTTGACCAAGTCAGTTAGGTACTGATTAACTTGCCGCCAAAATGCAGAATCATCAGCAGAAAGGTCAAAAACTTTTTCATCTTCATACTCATTGTACTTTTTACACAACGAGCGAAGACGATTAAACCTAACCTTCTCGCCAGTGATCTTCATCATGACACACTCATCCCGTGCATCAAGAATCTCTTCGATAATCATATTGCCTATACCTCCTATATTTGATTTTTAAATTATATCACCGTGTTTGCTTTATGTCAAGTCTTTGAACAAATATATTTACTACTAATTATATATTATAACTCAAATTGAGAATTATATAATTCAGCATAAGCTCCATTTTTAGCCATCAATTGTTCATGATTTCCTTGTTCTACTATATTTCCATCTTTCATTACTAATATTAAATCTGCATTTTTTATTGTAGATAATCTATGTGCAATTATAAATGATGTTCTTCCTTCTGTAAGTTTATCCATAGCAACTTGAACTAATTCTTCTGTTCTTGTATCTACATTTGATGTTGCTTCATCTAATATCAAGAATGGTGAATCTTGTATCATTCCTCTTGCAATTGTAAGTAATTGTCTTTGACCTGCTGAAACACTATCATTTTCTGATAAATAAGAATCATATCCTTTTGGTAATGTTCTGATAAAGTGATCTAATCCAACTTCTTTACATACTTCTTTTACTCTTTCATCACTTACATTTTTTTGATTATATATAATATTTTCTTTTACAGTTCCTTCAAATAACCATGTATCTTGTAATACCATTGTAAATAAACTATGTATATTTTCTCTTGATAATTCTTTTGTTGAAACACCATCAATTCTAATATCCCCTGAATTAATATCATAGAATTTCATAAGAAGATTTACCATTGTTGTTTTTCCAGCTCCTGTTGGTCCTACTATTGCAATCTTTTGACCAGGTTCAGCTGTTGCTGTAAAGTTTTTAATTGTTGGTTTATCATTATTGTCATATTGGAATACAACATTATCAAATTCAATTTTTCCTTTTACATTATTTTTATCTAATGTTTTGTTTATTTTTGATTGATCAGCCATTTCTTTCTCATCTAAAAATTCAAATACTCTTTCACTTGCAGCTGCTGTTGATTGAAGTGATGTCATACTTTGTGCAATTTGTGATAATGGGTTTGTAAATAATCTTACATATGTTATAAATGCAATAATTACACCAAATGATATTATATTATTCATTGTTAATACTGCTCCAACTATACAAACTGCAACATATCCAAAGTTTCCTATAAAATTCATTATAGGTTGCATTATTCCTGATAAAAATTGACTCTTTCTGTTTGCCTCACATACTTTTTGATTATATTCATCAAATTTTTTGTCTGATTCTTTTTTACCATTATATGCTTTTACAACATTTAAACCAGAATATACTTCTTCAATATGTCCATTTAAATTTCCAAGTTCTTCTTGTTTTGCAACGAAATATTTTTGAGATTTTGATAATACTGCAAACATACCCATAAATCCAAGTAAACTTGATAATATTGCTGTTAATGCCATTATCCAGTTAGTGTAAAACATCATTATTATTGAACCTAAAAATAATGTTATATTACTTACTAATGTTCCTAATGATTGGTTCATTGTTTGTGCTATTGTATCAACATCATTTGTTACTCTTGAAAGTGTATCACCAGATTGATGTCTATCAAAATAGCTAAGTGGTAATTTATTTATTTTTACTGATATTCTTGTTCTTAAACTTCTTGCAAAATTATTTGCAACTTCTGTCATACAAATTGATTGTATAAATGTACATATTGCACTAAATAAATATAAAATAACTAATGATATTGCAATTGATTTTATTGCATCCATATTAATTTCTGGCATTATTATTTGACCATTTTCCATCTTGGGAATTATTCCTGCTTGTATTTCATCTGTTAATTTTGATAATCTATCTGGTGCAGAAATTGATAAAACTGCTCCTGCAATTGCTAATATTAATGCAATTATTATTAATATTTTGAATTTTCCTAATTCTTTTACTAATCTTTTTACTGCTGATTTAAAATCTTTAGCTTTTTCTCCCACTCCTGGTCCCATACCAGGTCCCATTGGTCCTCTTCTAGGAGGTCTTGATTGATTATTAGCCATTTTCTAATTCCTCCTTTGATAATTGAGATAGAGCTATTTGTTTATATACTTCACATGTTTTTAATAACTCTTTATGTGTTCCTTTTCCAACAATTACACCATTATCTAATACTACAATTTGGTCTGCATTCATAATTGTTCCTATTCTTTGTGCTACAATTAAGCTTGTTGCATCAGAGGTATATTTTTTCAATTCTTTTCTTAATACACTATCTGTTTTATAGTCTAATGCTGAAAAACTATCATCAAATATATATATTTCTGGATTTCTTGCTATTGCTCTAGCTATTGATAATCTTTGTTTTTGTCCACCAGATACATTTGTTCCACCTTGTGCCATATGTGCATCATATTGTCCATCCATTTTTTCTACAAATTCTGTTCCTTGTGCAACTTCTATAGCTTTTTTTATTTGTTCATCTGTTGGCTTTTCTTTTCCATTATCACCATAAGATATATTTGATTTTACTGTTCCATTAAACATTACAGCCTTTTGTGGTACATATCCTATTTTATCATGTAAAAATTCTTGTGTATAATTTTTTACATTTATTCCATCTACAAGTACTTCACCTTCTGTTGCATCATAAAATCTTGGGATTAAATTTATTAATGTTGATTTTCCACTTCCTGTTGATCCTATAAATGCTACTGTATCACCTTTATTTGCTTTAAATGATATATCTTTTAATAAATATTCATCTGCATCTGGATATTTAAATGATACATTTTTAAATTCAACTGTTCCAACTTCATTATTTGTTTTTGTATTTATTTTTCCATCTTTTATACTTATTTCTGTATCTAATACTTCATTAATACGATTTGCAGATACTTGTGCTCTTGGTAACATCATAAATATCATTGCTAACATTAAGAATGACATTATTACTTGCATTGCATAAGAACTAAATACTACCATATCTCCAAATAATGATATTTTATCTGCCATTCCTGCATCTTTTATTAGATATGCTCCAACATAATAAATTGATAGTATTACCATATACATGATTATATACATCATTGGTTGCATTACTGCAAATACTTTTTGGTTAAATAATTGTTGATTTGTTAAGTTATTATTTGCTTTATCAAATTTTTCTTCTTGATATTGTTCTGCATTAAATGCTCTTACAACTCTTATTCCTGTTAGATTCTCACGAGTTACTCCATTTAATTTATCGATTAATTTTTGTACTTTCTTAAATCTTGGTAATACAATTACCATTATTATTGCTATTGTAGTCATTAATATTGCTACTGCTACTGCTGTGATTGCACTCCATTGCCAGCTTTTATTTAATATTTTTGTTATTGCCCATATTGCTGTTATTGGGGCTTTTATTAATAGTTGTAATCCCATTGCTATTAACATTTCTATTTGTGTTATATCATTTGTTGTTCTTGTTATTAAACTACTTGTAGAAAATTGTTTTACTTCTTGCATTGCTAAATCTTCTACTTTATTGAATAATTTTTTTCTAATTGTCTTTGAAAAGTTTGATGATATTCTTGATGTTATATATCCTGTAATTACAGCTGCAACTAAGCTTCCTAGTGCACATGTAAGCATATATCCACCATTTACTAGAATATCTTTCATTTGGCTTCCTTCTGTTTGTACTAGTTTTGTTATTTCAGACATATAGTCTGGCATTTTTAATTCTAGCCATACTTGTGTAACTACTAATACTAAACAAATTAATGCCAAAATCCATTCTTTTTTTGTAAAATTTTTTATTAGTTTTAACATTTCTTTCTCCCTTCTTTTTTGCATAATAACTTTTCATATTTTAATACTAATTGTCAATTTTAGCAACATTATTATGCAAACTTTCACATAAAATTTACATTTTATTATATTCATTTAATTGATTTTCGAATAACATTTGGGATAGAAAAAGAAGTTTCAAAACTTGAAACTCCTTTTATTATCATATTTATAGGCAAATCTGTAAGCCGGGTTCTGTCATTTAAAATAGTCATTTATCTAGTACATATATTACTATATGTATCAAGCCACGCAATTCAGAAGGCGCCGAGCAGGCTTAATCTTCTTCTTAGGTGTTGCTCCAGATGGGGTTTACACTGACCCAATATGTCACCATATTAGCGGTGAGCTCTTACCTCACCTTTTCATCCTTACCTCTAAAGAGGCGGTTATTTTCTGTTGCACTTTCCTTAAGGTTTCCCTCACTAGACGTTATCTAGCATCATTGCTCTATGGAGCCCGGACTTTCCTCTCGTAAGTCTTTTCATCTCTTACCAGCGACTATTTAATTTGCTCGTTTTTCATTATAACATTTTTCGACAAATTTGTAAATCTTTTTTCTATATTATTTTGTTTCTGTAGATTGAGTTGACTGTGTATTTGTTGCTGTAGTTTTTTTATTATTTTCTTGTCTCATTTTATCAAGTCTTTCTATTAATTCTTGCAATGTCTTTATATCAGATCCCATCATTTCCCAATCATTTCTTGAATTTGAATCTGTTAAATTATTGTTTGCCTTTATAATTGTATCAATAAGTCCTTCTATATCTTCTGTATTATTAACTTCTAGATTAACAGCTGATTGTGATAATAATTTGCTTAAAGCATTTTCTAAATTATCACCAATTGCTACTTTTGTTCCAGATGCTACAATTACTTTTTCTAACGTAATTGGTTGATTTATTTCATTTGTTTTTGTTTGATATATAGTTTCTATATATAATAATGTATTATTTATAGGAATAATTTTCATTTCTTTTGAAATTTTAACTCCTGTAACATTCAAACTATTAAGTTCTGCTGATATTGTTTCATCTTGTTCAATTAGATTATCTAATTGATTTGCTCCTAATATGTTACTATCTGCTGAAAATTTATAAATTTTTAATTCATTACTCGTTCCATTACAAGTTCCTAATACATAGGATATAATATTTGTTTTATTTTTTTGTGTATACATCTGAACTAATCCAAATCTTGTTTCACCATCTGGTGTTTTTAACATTGTATAATATGGTTCTAATGTAGCTGTTTTGGTTTTTGAGGTTGATTTTCCATATGTAGCAAGTGACCAAATATCACTTTTTCTATATAAAACATCTTCTTTTACATTGTGATATACTCTTAACATTTCAGCTTGTACATTATATAATAATTGTGGATATTTTAATTGTTTTTGAATTTCTTCTGGAATATCATTTTCTTCAAACATTGCTGGATATATCTTTTTATATGCTGATATTATTGGATCTGTTTTATCTACTATATAAAATTTCATTTCGCCATTATAAGCATTTATTATAACTTTTACAGAATTTCTAATATAATTAATATCTCGTTTTTCTTTTTCTCCATCAATTGTTGTATATGACGAATATGGATATTTATCTGAAATTGTGTAAGCATCTATAACCCAATAAATTTGATTATCTTTAATTACTGTATAAGCATTTTCATCATATAATAAATATGGAAGTGCTGTTTTTGCTCTTTCAATTACATTTCTATTTGTTAATATCTTACTTTGATTTGTTACAGATGTTGAAAATGCAAGTTTAAAATCTTTATTTCTTACTGCTAATATTAATCTATCTAAAAATCCAACTTGGATTCCTGATTTTCCTTCATAACTATAAGTATGTTCTTCACCTTCACTATCTGTATAATCATATTCTTCTTTATTTTTTGTATTTGTTACTACTATTGAATTTGTTTCTAATCCATAATATATTCTTTGATTATCATCTATTTCTTTTTGAATATATTGAATATTTCCCTCTTCTGATGTTTTATTTGCATCTACTATTATTTGTCCTATACCATGTGTAAGTTCATATGTTTTATTATTATATGAAATTGATTGTTCTGCAATTTCTCTTGGTGCTATATATGCTAATTTTTCTTGATTATCTTTTATAAATTTAGTAGTTAATATATTTCTAAATGTATAATATCCTGCTTCTGTTTGTGTATCTTCTAAACTTTGTTTTACCATATTTTGACTTACTATTGGAATATTATCTAACAATTCTTTATTTTCATTAATTTCCTCTTCAGATATTGTCCCAGAATAACTAATATTTATTTCTGAAGCATTTATTCCATATGCTTCTCTTGTTGAATTTATATTTTCTTCAATATATTTTCTTTCTTTATCAAATTCATTTGGTTTTACAAAAATAAAATCTGTTCCTACCATTACAATAAACATCACAACTAGATATCCTGGAATTGATAATAATGTAAACATTATTTTTTTGTTTTTATTTTTTTGAAAAAATATTACAGATGAAATTATTGCTCCTATTATTACAAATGCAAATATTATATATCCCCATAATTTTATTGTTGATTCTACAAATCCTGCTCCTGTTAATTCAATTTCATCATTTAATGTTAAAAATTTCTCTGTTACTATATTTTGAGTACTGAATATTGTTAATATTCCTGCAAGAATTGCTAAAATTATTACATTTTTTAATAAACTTTTTATAAATTTACTTTTTCTTAGCATTGTTCTATCAATTCCATCAAAATATAAATTAAACACAATTATATAAAATGCTGTTATATATGCACTTATTAGAATAACAAATTGCATTATATACTTTATAATTGCTTCTATTAATGGTTTGGTAAACATATAATATGAAATGTCCATATTAAATATCATATCTGTTTTTTGAAATGATACCTTACTTGCACATAATAATACTTTTTCGACTATATTATTTGAAAAAATTATACTACCTATTATCGCAACAACAAATATTAAAGATTTATTTGGAAGTTTTGGCATTGTTTTATTTTCTGATTCAAAAAATGGTTTTAGACCTTTTTTTATTCCTATATTAGTGATAAACATACATATTGAAATAACAACAAAACTTATTCCCATTATTGAATATTTATATTTAATATTTGTCCAAAAATTTTGAACATATTGTTCTCCTAATTCTAGACATTCTAAATATTCCCCTCTTAATGTAAAATATGTACATATTAAATATATCGCTATAAATGCTATTACTAATATATTTTTTATTTTATTTAATTTCTTTTTTTCCATCTATTTTTTAAACTCCTCATAATTTTGTTTAACTACAAATATATTTATCTTACGTTTTTTATATTATTGCTTTTACAAAATCTTTAGAATTAAAAATTTCCATATCATCAATTTGCTCTCCAACACCTATGAATTTTACAGGTATATCATTTTCTTGTACAATTCCAACTACAGCTCCACCTTTTGCTGTTCCATCTAATTTTGTTAATACAATTCCTGTAATATCTGCTTGTTCTTTAAATGCTTTTACTTGTGATATTGCATTTTGTCCTGTTGTTGCATCAATTACTAATAATACTTCTTTTGATGCTTCTGCCATTTCTTTATTTACTACTTTTTGAATTTTGTTTAATTCATCCATTAAATATTTTTTATTATGCAACCTTCCAGCTGTATCTATTATCAATACATCTGCATTACTTTCTTTAGTTCTTCTTATTGCTTCAAATACCACTGATGCTGGGTCTACTCCTTCTTCTCTTTTTACTACTTCTGCTCCTGCTCTTTGTGCCCATATTTCTAATTGTTCTACTGCTGCTGCTCTAAATGTATCAGCAGCAGCAACTATTACTTTTTTTCCATCTCTTGCTAATCTTGCTGCCATTTTTCCTATTGATGTTGTTTTTCCAACTCCATTTACTCCTATAACAAGTATTACTGATGGCTTTGTTTCTAGTTTTAAACTATTATCACATTTTTCTAGAATTTTCTCAATTTCTTCTCTTAATGCTTCTTTTACTTGTTCACTTTCTCCTATTTTTTCTTTTTTTATTTTTTCTCTTAAATTACTTATTATTTGTGTTGATGTTTCTACTCCCATATCTGACATTATTAATGCTTCTTCTAATTCTTCAAGTAATTCTTCATCAACCTTTCTAAAATTACTAAATACATTATTTATTTTATCATTTATTGATTCTTTTGTCTTTGTTAAACCTTGTTTTAATTTATCAAAAAAGCCCATCTTTTTCTATTCCTTTCTTTATACAATACTTTTAATTTAATCTTAAAATTCTCTTTTCTTATAAATTTTTTTAAATAATAAAAATACAATTAATGATACACATACAAAAATACAATCAATAATTATGCATAAAATTAATGTTACTATATATTGACTCGGTAATGTTATTATTTCAAAAATGTGTGTTAACAATAATATTATATATCCAATTAATGGTATTGCAACTACATAACTTCTTTTTAACTCTTTTCCTAAATATATAAATAAAATTGTAGCTATTATTAATAATATTATAATTGCTGGTTGTACAATATTTAATACCATTAAGTTCTTCCTCCTTTGTTTCTCATAATTTATATTAATATTAATAATTTTATTACAGACAATACTATAGTAATTGCTGACATTGCAGTATCCATAAATCCTTCTGTTGATTCTCCTTTTTCATCTGTAACAGATATTTTGTATTTCTTAACATCTGCTATTTTAAAATATGTATCAATTTCTTTGGTTTGATTTTCTTTTATTTCACCAATTTCTAAATATTGAGTACCTAACAAATTATCTTTTGATGAATACAAATCTACTTTTATAAATTTTCCACTAAGATTTGTTGAATTTACTATTAAATTAATTTTTCCATTTACTGCTGTTGATTTTATTTCTTTGACTTGAATTCCTGATGGTATTTGTTCTACTTTTTGCATTTCTTTATATGTACTTTTTAACCCTACATTTATTAAGAAATCTGATAATATCCAAAATAATATTATCCATATTATATATTTTATAAATGTTTTTACTGTATCCATTAATTTCATTCCTTTCAAAATACTTCTATTCTTTACTATTATACTTGCAAAATCGTATAATTTCAAGTATTTTAAAAAATATTATTTCTATATGTAGCCTATTCCAACTTTGCTGAATACAATATATTTAAAGGAGGTCTGTTACTTATGGACTATGAATTATTAATGAATGGAAATATAAAATTAGGTCAAAAGGCTCCTGATTTTACAGCAGATTCCACATTTGGAAAAATAAACCTAAGTGATTATTCTGGAAAATGGCTCGTATTTTTTTCGCATCCTGGTGATTTCACCCCTGTATGTACTACAGAAATGATTGCTTTCGCAAGGGCTTATCCATTTTTTCAAAAATTAAATACTAATTTATTAGGATTAAGTATTGATAGTAATGCTTCACATCTTGCTTGGGTAAATGAAATATATAATTTGACTGGTGTTTCTTTACCATTTCCTATTATTGCAGATAGAAATGGCTCTATTGCTAGACTTTATGGTATGATTTCAAATGATGTTAGTACAACAAAAACTGTTAGAAATGTTTTTATTATTGATGGAAATGGTATTGTTCGTGTTATTCTTACATATCCTTTAAATATTGGTCGATTTATTCCAGAAATTATTCGTACTGTTGAAGCTTTACAAATTTCTGATTGTGCAGATGCTTCAACTCCTGCTAATTGGCAACCTGGTGTTCCTGTTATTATTTCACCACCTCAAACTTTTTCTGAATTACAGCAAAGGCTAGAGGATATTAAGAAAAATTGTAATGGCATTTCTTGGTATCTTTCTTTTAAAGAACCTTCTCAGAAATGTTTAAATGATATTAATATTGAAAAAAATTGCTAAATTAAAAAAATAAGAAGCTAATTCAGTTTTTTACTGAAAAAGCTTCTTATTTGTTATTCATCTCTTGTTGTATTTACTTTAAACAATTTCATAATTTCAACAATAATTATTGGTGATAATACTAATACAATTGTTTCAATTATATTATCACTTGGAAGGATTGGAATACTAAATATTGTTCTTAATTGTGGTATAAATAATATTACAACCATTAATAATGCTGATGCTAATATTGCTAATATTAAAACTCCATTTCCTAATATTCCTGTTTTAAATATTGAATTTTTATTATCTCTTATATTAAATACATGTATTAATTCTGAAAATGCTAAAACTATAAATGCCATTGTTTGACCAACTTCTATTTTCGTTTGTTCTAGTGTTAACCCATCTATTGCTGTATGTGTTGTTCCTAATCCTATTAAATATGCTGAAAGTGTAAGTAATCCTATCATTAAACCTTGATAAATAATTCTAAATGTTCTTCCTTTTGTAAATATTCCTTCATTTCTTTTTACTGGTTTTCTATCCATTATATCTTTATTTGCAGGGTCAAATGCTAATGCTAATGCTGGGAAGGTATCTGTTACAAGATTTATCCATAAAATATGTATTGGTAATAAAACTTGAATCATTGTTATATCAGATATTCCAAACCATTGTCCTATTTGTGGTGCAAATAATGTTGCTAACAATAATACAATAACTTCTCCAACATTACATGAAAGTAAAAATTGAATTACTTTTAATATATTATCATATATTCGTCTTCCTTCTTCAACTGCTGATACTATTGTAGCAAAATTGTCATCTGTTAATATTACATCTGCTGCTTCTTTTGCAACTTCTGTTCCTACTTTTCCCATTGCACATCCAATATCAGCTGTTTTTAATGCTGGACTGTCATTTACTCCATCACCTGTCATTGCTACAACTTCTCCATTTGCTTGCCATGCTTTTACTATTCTAACTTTGTGTTCTGGTGATACTCTTGCATATACAGAATATTTTCTAACATTTTTTGTTAATTCTTCATCAGTCATTTTTTCTAATTCTGTTCCTGTTAAAGCTTCACTTTCATCTTTTAATATTCCTAGTTTTTTAGCTATTGCAACTGCTGTAATTTTATGATCACCTGTAATCATTACTGTTTTTATTCCTGCTTTTTTACACTTTTCTACTGCTTTTTTTGCTTCAATTCTTGGTGGATCTATCATTCCAACCATTCCAATAAATGTTAAATCACTTTCTATTGTTTTCATTTCTGTTTTTGATGGCATGTGATCTAATTCCTTATATGCAAATGCTAGGACTCTTAAAGCATCTTTTGCCATTTTTTCATTGTTTTCTCTTATCCATTTTGCATAATTGTTTATACTTGTTCTTACTTCACCTTTATATAAGAATGAGTTACAACATTTTAATAATTCATCAACTCCACCTTTTGTATATACTATATATTTTCCATTTTTCTTATTAACTGTTGTCATTAATTTTCTTTCTGAATCAAATGGAACTTCTTCAACTCTTGGATTTTCTCTATATATAGATTGTTCATAATCTAGTTTAAATGCCATATCAACTAATGCTGTTTCTGTTGGATCTCCTGCTAATTGTCCATCTTCTAGCAATCGTGAATCATTACATAACATACAATTATATACTAATTTTTTGAAATCTTCTGTTGTATTTACTTTTTTTACATCTTGTAATTCATCATCACAAAATACTTTTTCTACTGTCATTTTATTTTGTGTTAATGTTCCTGTTTTGTCAGAACATATAACTGTACTGCTTCCTAATGTTTCAACTGCTGGTAATTTTTTTACTATTGCATGTTTTTTTACCATTTTTTGAACACCAATTGCTAATACAATTGTTGATACTGCAACAAGTCCTTCTGGTATTACTGCAACTGCAAGTGATACAGCTGTCATAAACATATCTATTATTTCTTTTCCTTGTAATAATCCAATAACAAATATTACAGCACATATTGCTAAACAAGCTATTCCCAAAGTTTTTCCTAAATCATTTAATTTTTGTTGAAGTGGTGTTTCTTGCTTTTCTGCATTATCTAGCATTCCTGCAATTTTTCCTACTTCCGTATTCATTCCTGTATTTACTACAATTGCTTTTCCTCTACCATATGTTATTAAGCTTGATGAAAATAACATATTTTTTCTGTCTCCAATTCCAATTTCATTTCCATCTATTTTTTCTGTTATTTTTTCTACTGGAACTGATTCACCTGTAAGTGATGCTTCTTGTGATTTTAAATTTACTGCTTCTATTATTCTTAAGTCTGCTGCTATATAATCTCCTGTTTCTATTATAACAAGATCTCCTGGTACTAATTCTCTTGCTGGTATTACTTGTTCTTTTCCATTTCTTATTACTTTTGATGCATGACTACTTAATTTTTTTAATGCTTCTAATGATTTTTCTGCTTTACTTTCTTGTGCTACTCCTATTACTGCATTTAGGATTACTACTATTAATATTATTATTGTATCTGTAAATCCTTCTCCTTGTGCTACTCCAACTACTCCTGATACTATTGCTGCTATTATTAATACAATTATTGAAAAATCTTTAAATTGTTCTAAAAATTTCTTTAGTAGTGAATCTTTTTTCTTTTCTTGTAATTCATTTAGTCCATATTTTTTAATGTTTTCTTGGACTTGACTATTGCTTAAACCTTTTTGATAATCTGTTTTTAATTCTTGTTCTACTTCTTGGCTTGTCTTATTAAACCAACTTTTTTCCATACTAATTACCTCTCTTTTCTAATTGTATTTTAGCCTTTTTACTATAGTTCTAAAGTTATACATATAATATTTATTCTTATTTATGTATTTTAGAACAAATAAAGACTTTTAAAGAAAAAATATAATTAAATTATTATATCCTTTCTTTAAAAGTCTCGTTTACTTTTTTGAAGCTTGTTAACCAGATTCTTTTGAATCGCGGTTGTTGATTAACAATTTAAAACTACTCCCTCTTAAATATAAAATTTTGGTGACCCGTACGAGAATCGAACTCATGATTAATTTTTTTACCTTTTTACTTATTTCGATTTTCGTACAAATCCAGTATTTTCAATTATTTTGCACTAAAGTTCTTTATAATTATTTGTAGTTATCTAAAACTAAAGTGTTAAAAAAGTGTTAATTATTATGTGATGATTATACATATATTATTTTTGTTTGTCAAGCTTTCTATTAAACTTTTTATTAATGATTATTCAAGAAATTTTCTATTTCATTTTTATAATCTGATATTTTTAAATCCATACATATTTTCAATAGCATTTTTATAAAATTTACACTCCTATTATATTTATCACTTAATTCTTTTACATCATTTTCTACTACATTCATTTCTTTTTTCTCCTCTTTATTTATTTGAAGCTTCGATTTATAAATATAGTAAAATACATCCACTATGGTGGAAATGCAGTTTTTTCCAAAAAGAAAAGAAGTCTAAAAGGCTTCTTTTGATTTTTCTACTATCTTTTTAAAACTTCTTGTATTTGCATAATATTTTAAGCTTTCAATATTCAACAGCAAATAGTTAGATAATAATTTGTTGTATTCTTTTTTATTTCTTATGTTGAGATTTTTTATCATTTGTAAAGATTTTAAATAATATTCTTGCATATGATCACCTCTATGTTTATTATAGCAAATTTTATGTTAATTGTAAGGTGAATTTTGTCGAATAAATATTTTTTTCTGAAAGTATTGAAAATACTGCATTTTATTGCGTCGTCAAAATCAAGTTTAAGCCGTTTTTATTTTTCAGTAATATAGTTTTATGCCTCAAATTTTGGTTTAAAATTTATTTTTTTAATTAATATTGACAATTAATATTGACAATAAAAAAATATTATTATAAAATAAATACATCAAAGATAAAAATTGATATCTTAAAAATAGTTGAGTTTGTTTTATATATTATTCTGTTGATAATTGATCCTATTCCAACATTTATAGAATTTTTGTTAAAAATAATAAAAAGAGTATTAAATTGGTTAAAATCAAAGGAGGAATGTAATATGAAGAAAAGCAATAACAAAGGTCTTAGTTATATTATATATGGGAGTGGTGTGTTGAGCAAACTAACGGTAGTTAAGATATCGTTTTATACATAAGACCTCGGTGAAAATCCGAAAATTCCCACAAAATAATTAAAGGGGCTTCTTGCAACCCCTTTTTTATTATACTATTTTTTATTATTTTACCCCACCAAGCCATTTGCAGAATCCTATTTTATAATTGTTTGTTCCATTTACTTGATATCTTACCATAGCTCTATCATTAAATATTCCAAAGCAATCACAGCTTTCTCTTGGATCTAAACTACCTATTCTTTTTGTACAAGCCGTATCAGCATATACGATTTCACTTGTACTACCATTTTGATAAGTTCTCACTTCTTCATCACTCCCATTTTCTATTTCTTCATTATTTATTGGCTTATCTTCCAAATATGATTTAATCATATTCAAAAATCTATCCCAGCCAAGGTCTAATGTCCTGTGTGGACAATATTTATTTGCAAAATCTTGATGTTTTTTAACTCTATCAATTCCCCAATTATATTGCTTTAATAAATATGCTATGTATTCAGCTGCTAACTTTTCAGCTTCATCAAAATCTTCTCCTCCTGATTTTGAATAACATATTTCTATATTAATCATATGGGCATTTCCTCTTCCATATCTGCCATCTCCAGAAGCAAAACAGCTTCTTTCAAAAGGTAATCCAGTTACAACTCTAAAGTTATCTACTGCTGCATGGAAAGATACTTTTTCAGGTCTCCCAAGCATATATGATATTTCTGCCATTGCAGAAGCATCATTGTATGTATTATGTACAGATATTCCTTCTTTTTCTGTTACATCTGGACATTTTATTGCATATTTAGCTTCTGGACATATTACATTAGTTATTTGCATTATCTTCACCTGCCTCATATTCAGTTTCAAAAATATTTTCTGAAATATTTTTATTGTATAATTCTTCATTAAACTCTACATTTTCTATTATTATATTATCTTCCATGAGTTATTCCTCCTTGTTTTCTGTATTTACATCTGTTTTATTTTTACTAAAATAATATGTAAATACCGCTGTTACCAAATTTGTTACTAATACTAATATTGTTTCACTTAGCACTGCTCCAAATAAGTTTGCTATAACAATAACGAATAATAATACTATCATTGCTATTGTTACAAAGCTTTTTAAATCTTCCCATGCTTGTTTCATAATTTTCCCTCCTACTATTTTAATCCTAATTTTACATATATAAGTCCTAGTATTACTGCCAAAATTGAGTAAAATATATAATCAATTAGCTTGTCCCATTTTTTGCCTTTTTCTTTATCATCTTCTGATACTTTACCTTCTAATTTTTGATCTATTTTTTCTACTGCTGATTCTACTTTACCCATTCTATAATCCATTTTTTCCATTATAGAATATGTTTTTTCGAGCTTATCGAGTCTATCATCATGTTCATTTAATCTTTTTGTATTTGACTTTTCTCTTTCTTCTAAGTGTGCTACTTTTTCAATCAATTCTGTATCCTGCATTATTCTTCCTCCTTAGTAGTTTCTGCTTCTTCTGTAACTTCTGTATATGTATCTTCAACTAGTAATGTTAATTCTGCAAATTCTTCATCACTGATTTTGCTCATTGCATAGAATACATTTAACTTATTTTCTATGTCTGTCTTTTCTTTATAGTATTTCTTTGTGATTAATCTCTTTAATAATTCTACTATCATTTATTCCACCTCCATTCTCAAATCTTTTTCTAAGTTATTTACTAATAATGCACTTGTTTCTGTTGTACTTAATAATTGTTTTATCTCATCTATTTGTGCTTGAAGTTTGTTATGTTCTGCTTCTACATCTTTAAGATATTTCAAGCTTAGAATCGGATTTACTTCTGATGATTCAGCTGAGATATTTGTTATATTTTTGTATGTATGTGCTTTATTGTATATCTCATCTAATACTTTGCTTTGTGTCTCTGTACATTCTAAATATGTACTTTTATTTGATTTATATTTTATAATTCCACCAAATTCACCAATTTCTTTTTTTATTGTTTCATAATTCAATTCGCTAAATCTATCTTTATTATATAAGCAATATATTGTATTTAAGCTAGCTGAAAAAATCATATGTTCAGTATCATTCCAATTATTTGCATATGTTAAAATATTTGAAATTGCACTTTTTTCGGCTGGTGTTTCTGTCAAACTTATAGATGTTGTTATTGTTTTTTTACTTTCATCTTTTATTCCATCAATATTATTAATAATATTCTCATTTAACAACGTTATCCAGTTATGTTTCTCATACCATTTTCCATCTTGTCTTACAAAAGTATCTCCGTCCAGCATTTCTTGTTGAACATCAACTAAATATTCTTGATTTTCTGCTTTTTCTATTTCAGTTGCAATATTTCCATCTTCAAGTTGAACATAAATATTATCATCTATTGTATCTCCTGCAGTAATAGAATCAACATTTAATCTATAAGATTTAACATCTTTATTTAAAGTAAATCTAACTTGATTTGTATTTATACTTGTATAATAATTTTGGCCTGTTCCATCTACATAGTCAAAATGTATAAATGCTCTGCCCTTTTTTAACTTATTTGTTGAAAAAGTTTTAATTCCTTTACTTATTTTTTTATAAACTTTTTCAGTAAAAAGATTAAAATAGTTTGTTTGAGCTGTACCTTTACATATAAATTTTTCTCCATCAAAAGTTGATGTTATTCCTTGTGCTGTAACAGATGTTTTAGGTATTTTTGATAAATAATTTTTATTAAATATATCTATTTTTGCACTACCATAATTATAAGAAACCCAAGGTATTTCGTGGTCGATTTTTGCTACAATTGGATATTTAGTTTCATCATATGTATTTCCAGAAATAGCATTTGGTGCTCTTACTCCTGTAACATTATATGCTCGTATAAAAGTCCAAATCTTTTTACTAGAATCATTTGCAAAACCAGTTGTTCCTTCGAATAGTGACACATCATTAATATAATATGTACCAGGTTCTAACGTAAATAAAGTTGGTAAATCTGTAGCATAACCACCCATAAACCACACATTTATATATTGAGATGTTGCTGTTCCCTTGTACTTATAACTACCATCTGCATTAGTTGTGCAGATTATTCCTGCACTAGCCCCATTTTTAGCATTACTCATGTCTAATATATTTTTTATGTTTCCAACACTCTTTACTGGACTCGGATAATCTATGCTTGGACTTGCTCCGTATTGCTCGTATGGTTTGTCCTCTGTACCTTTTATCATCATAGGATATATTGTTGTATTAATTGTTACACCTTTTATAATATATATATTAGCTGCTATTGTTGTTTCTTCTGTTAATGAGAAATTACTACTTCCATTTGTTACTTCTGCAAAAGTTTTTACACCTGGTTTAACTATACCCAAAAAGTATGTTTCTCTTGAACCTCCCATTACTCCACTTGCAATATAATCTCCGATTTCACCATTTATTGTGCTCAAACTAATATTAAATGTATCACCAGAGTTTGTTCCAACTAATTTTATTGAACCATCTTCATTTTTTGTTGCTATAACACCATTTTTGGTTTGAGTTAAAAAATTAGATAAATCTAATAAATTATATCCCTCTCTCGTATCTTGACTATGATTTCCACAAATCTCTAGCTCACATCTTGCACTCGAACTATCTTCTATGTGTATGCTCTCTCCGTTTGCTTCTCCCTGTATTGCTATACTCTTTATATCATTTCTTAATCGTTCGTTTTCAGCTTGTATTTCCTTAATTAACTCTTTATTTGCTTTTATGTCCTCATCTTGTTCATTATCTTTTTTATTTATTGTTTCTATTGCTGTTTTTATGCTTCCTTGTATAGCTTCTATATCTTCTGTATTTTTAGAAATCTTTCCATCTCTTGTTTCATTGCTTTTTTCTAAAACATCTATACTACTTTTATTTGTTTTATTATCTTCTTTTAATGTACTTATATCTTTTTGCACTTGCATTAATTCTTCTGCATTGTTATCTACTACATCTTGCATTTTATCCCAGTTTTCATTTAAATAACCTTGCACATCAAATTGTTCTGTAGAATTTACATCTCTATGTATATTTAATTCTTCAATCTTTTTTACTGCCATATAATCCTCCTTTTAATCATCAGTTTCATACCAGCCACTACCAGCTATTTCAAAATAATTTGTATTAGTTATTTTTAATTTTTTAGCAGAACTCTCTAATGCTTGTATTCTTATTTTTCTATCTTGTGGGATAAATGCTACATTCAAATTGTCTTCCAACAATGAATATACTAGAGCCACATTCAACGATTGCTGTCCAAAATACTTGTCTCTTGGTCTAAATGGCAAACCTTCAATAACAGCATAATTTTCAGTTCCATTTAATTTTGTAATTTTACCTCTTACATAAAAATCCACAAAAACAAGTTTTCCTATTCTTTCATATTTTCCGACTTGAGTAGTATATGTTATGGTTGGAGCTTTATTCTCTACAGTATTGATGCTTGGTATCCATGTTCCTTCTACCATTTTGTCTTGTTTTCCACTTTCAATATTGTTTTGAAATTCGATCATTGTGCTTTGATTTAACTTTGTTACTTTATTTATCCAATTTATTAATTTCATTGAACTTTTCCTCCTTAAGTATTTTTATTTCATCTTGAAGTTTTTCTACTTGTTGTGATAGTTCTTGTACTGCTTTAGATAATGTAGCAATAATCGGTAATTCATTAATATAATATCTATCTTCTAAATTTTCTGTTTTTTCTCTTTTTATTACAAAATTAGGATCTATTTGTTCCATATCTTGTGCTATATAACCTATATTATAATGTTTTCCATCATCTTTTTTATCAAATTGCTTATGTTGAAATTTATTTATTATATCTAATGCTTTTACATCACAATCTTTTATATTGTCTTTTATTCTTCTATCTGAAGATATGTTATTTGCATATACATTTCCATTTACATTTAAATCACCATATATCGATGCTAAACTTTTAACATACAAATCAAAGCTTACCTCTTTGCCTGTCAATCCAAGTCTAACAGTACCTCCATAACACCCTATTGAGCCATCATCTTCAAACAAAACATAATTATTTGTTCCATTTCCTATTTTAAATGAATTTGTTCCACCAACATTCTTAAAAAATGATATATTATTTAGTATTTTTATTTTTTCATATTCTGTCTCTAAATCTTTAGTACTTATTGATAGTAAAATATCCCCTGTATCTGTATTTATAAATTGAATAGCATTATTTGCATCATCACCATACATTTTTATGTTTCCACTAATTATTCCTGTTGAAATTCCGTTTAAAAGTATATTACAAAAACTTAATACTAACTCACCATACGATGCATCAGAATCTTTTTCTGCCATCTCAAAGTTTTTTATATAAAAAATCGGATGAAATTTATTGTCTGATTTTGTTTTTATTCCCCAAGCCATTCCATTTGAAGTTTTTTGATTGTAGTCAGATAAAACAGAAAACGCAATATATTGATCATTGTCTTCTTTTTGTACACCCATATCACCAAAAATTGTTTTACCATCACTTTTATAGAAATGTTGTCCACTTTTATCAAGAGCCATTAGTACTTTTTTATTATTATCTAATATTGCAAAACTTGCATTATTATTTATTATCATCATTTGTATAAATTCTGATATTTGATTCCAAGCTAGTTTAACCGCTTCTTTATTCTGCTCTATATATGTTCCAACTTCCGCTTTTCCAACCTTTTCTTTGACTTGTGATGATATTTCCTCAGCTTTTACATCAATTAAAGCATTCATCTCTGTTGTTTTAGAATAACTTTCAAGTTTCTTATTTATATTAATATCAACTTTCTCTGCTGATTGCTCTATTGCACTATTCATTTCAACTTTGCTAGCATAAATGTTAGTCATATCATTTTGAATTGCAAATTTAGCTTTCAATCTTGCTGTATAGTTTTTTATTGATAATGTGTTTGTACCATCGAATAATTCAATTGAGAATTGTCCTAAATCTTCTATTGTTTCTTTAGCCTTAATTGTTCCGTTTTCATTAATTCGACGGATTATTTGTGCTTTTTTGTCTTTTAAAACATATTCATCATAAACATCATCTTTTTGTCTCAAAGGCTCTGTAATTCCAAGCTCATATTCTTTAGAATTTCCTTTTGAGTCTTTTACTACAACTATGCTATCACCTAATAAATACAAATCATCACTTAAAACTACATCATCACTTATTGTTAAATAGCTAAATACATCATTGTTTCCATATATATGTAACTCAATTAATTCTCCAGCAATTGCATTTCCTAATTGTATTGTTTTGTTTCCTTCAATTGTATTTGTTGTTTCTTCTATATGAGAAACTTTGTCACTTATAGAATCTATCGTTTGTTCATGTTTTGTTAGTTTTTCAGTGTTTTCTGTTGTTTCCTTAGCTAATTGAGTTAATTTTAAATTTTCTTCGTCTATTTGACTTTGAATTTTTCTATTTATAACTTGTTGGCTCTGTTTTCTTGTTGTTGTATCTTGTTTTTGTTTTATTGCTATTTTACTTTTTATGTCTGCTATAAATCGTTTGTTTAATGTCATTTCGCCTTGATAAATTACCTTTTTGCCATCAATATTAATAATATCTCCAATATCGACAGCTGGATTTATTATTGTTGTTCCTTCAAAACTATAAAAATCTAAATCTTTTACAGCATCATATATTTTTTGGATATCATCTTCTTCGCTAATAAATAAATTCTCTTGTCTAATCCAAAGTGTATCTTTTGTTTCATCTCCTACTTTAAATGATTCTGTTCCATTCTCGTAAGCTACTCTTGATATCTGATGTCCTTCACCCCATTTGTAAGTTTTAAATAACCTTTGAGGAATTATTTCTTCATCTTCTCCAAGTTTTTTTATTTGAATTTTACCAGTTCTACCAGCACAACAAAATCCTCCAGCTTTTTCTGAAATATAACTCATATACTCTCTTGCTTTTACTTCATTGTCATAAACATATATTTTTTTATTAGAATTAAGAAAAGAGCTTGTTTCTAATTCCAGCCCTTTCTTTTTACATATATCTTCTGCTATTTCACTTAAAGTTGCATAGCCTTTTTTCTTTATCAATTCACTAGCATCATAATATCCATCGTCTGCATCTAATTTTATAATATTGTCTACAGCTTTTATATTTATTACATTGCTATCTTCATCGTCATAGTCATCTACATTATAAATCCCGTATTGGCATCATTTCAAAACTATCATCATGTTTTGCTAAACTTTTTACTTGTAATTTGTTTAGATCACATACTAGCATTTTATTTAGTTCTGCAACTGTTATTGCATGATTTACTAAAACACCATATTCTATTCTTATTGTCTTAGCGCTTATTATTCCAGAACTTTTGTGTATTTTCATCTCTATGTATTGACTTGGAACACTTCCCAACTCTAGTTTTTCATCAAATAGTTCTCCTCCATGTTTAAAATCTAGCAAATATTTGGGATTTAATAATACATCATCTATATAAATATTAGTAACTGTTAGTGCATTGCTTTTATATATTGTTTTTATTGCTTTTTCTGTTAATCCTTTATACATCGTTTACCTCCAAAACAATTTGCTTTTGTGCATCTGTTAATTCTTTTTGCATTAAATTAAATGATGTTTTCCATTTTGTCTTTTCTGTTTCTGTTCCTTTTTCTGTTTTTATCATTTCAACTTTTCTCTTTGAAACTCTAAACTTAGCTCCTTCTAAAAATCCACCTTTTACAACTGGAATTTTTATATCCAATATAAATGGATTTTTAAATGTTTTTTGACATAATTCTTCTGCTTCTTCTTCTGTATTAAAATCCCATGACATAGAAAGTTTTAACATTCCCACAGCTATGGGATTATCAATTAAAGAACCATCATCGTTTGATGTATAACTGTCTTTGTCTGTATCTTCTATATCTGCACTATATGCACTTGGTGTTGGTAAATTTTCTTCTTTTCCATGTTCTCTCCATACCATGCTATATCCTTTCTAATGGTAAGCAAAAAGAATGCCATTTCTGACATTCTTTTCTTGTTCAAGAAAGTTTAGGTGTAGTGACCTTTCCACATCTCCTAGCCAAGGGTGACGGTCAACTGTTCCGTCCTCAAAAACTTTCCTTATATAATTATTAATAACACGGAAGAGTCTCTTACTAATTGTAAGAGACCCTACTAATATAGGTAATTGGTAGGTGTGCCCTTTCCTACATTTCTTTTGACCTATTTCTAGGTGCGTGGTAGCACATTCTCCACTTCAATGCCTATATTTTATTCTATCATAATTATACTATATTTATTCTTTTTTGTAAATAGTTTTATTCTTTTCCATTAATTTTTTTAAATTTTTATTTCTTATTCTATACATTGTCATTATAGAATTTTTCTTATGTACTTTGTCTTCACTTATTGCTAATTTTATTATAATATTTATATTTGTTTCTTCAACTTGTTTTATTATCATTGCAGTATTTTCATTCTTATAATCTTTTAATATGTAATCTGGTTCTTTAATTATATTTGGTATCATATTAGAATACAATTCAAAGTCATCTTTATGTCCACCGATGATATGAAAAAATCTCTCATTTGTTAATATTACTTCATCTGTAATTATATCTGTTGATATCTTTGAAAATAATGCAACCTCTATTTTACCTATATTTATGTAGTTTTCTTCCATTTCTTACTCCCTATGAACTTTTGTTTATTATATCTTATTTTTAGATTTTTTTCAACATATATTGTAAATTTTATCCTCCTATTAAAGCTTCTATGTCTTTTCCTGTTCTTCTTGTTTTATCCCTTAAATCATCTAGTAATATTTGTCCTAGTTTTTTGTTTCCTACATTAATTGTTAAGTTTATTTGTCTATCGTTATTATCTAATGATGCAAAATCTGATAATACATCTTCAAATGTATCACGCATAATATTTTGTGGTGTTACAATTTCTGGATTTGATTTTGCTCCTGAATATTCACCTGCTACTACTGCTGTTGCTTCTGTTAATACTCCACCTTTTGCAAGTCGTGGTAATGAAATTGTTCTTATTTGCAATGAAATTGGATTTAAACCTATAAAAGAACCTATTGCATTTGCAACTTTACTTATACCTGATAATAGTTTATTTATACCTTTTATAGTTCCATTTACAAAGCTTTCTATTCCACCTAATATTTTATTAATGATATTTTTTATTCCGTTCCAAATTCCATTCCAGATATTAACAATAGTTGTTTTTATAGTATTAAATATAGTTGAGATTTTGTCTTTCATATAGTTAAATGCTGTTATCACTTTTTCTTTTATTGTTGTAGCTACTTTAATCATTGTTTCTTTTATTGTATTCCAATGTTTAACACATAAAACAATTATTGCTATTAAGGCTGCTATTGCTAATACTACTAATGTAATTGGTGAAGTTAAAACAGCCGTAACAACTGCTGCAATTCCTGCAACTATATTATATAATCCAAGTGCTGCTACAACTAAGCCTATTGCAGTTGCAATAGAACCTACTACAATAGCCCAGCCATCTAATTCATCATTACTTCCTGTTAAAAAGCCCACAAATTCATCAACTTTTTGTGTTACCCATTCAACTGCTTCTGTAAGTTTTTCTATTGCCAACACGCCAACATCTAAAAACCATTGGAAAATTGTACTTTGTGTTATTTTTTTTATTACTTCCAAAAGGTTATTAAATGCATTTGCTAAATTTTGTACTATGGCATCTCCATTTGCATTATTTTGCCATGCATTTTTTATGGCTTCTGATATATTTCCTATTATTGCTAATATATTTTCCAAAATTGAATATGCTGTACCATTTGTTATAATATTTTCGAAACTTTTCCATATAAATGAAATTAATCCACCCATTTGTTCTGCTGTTGTTTTTAGTTTTTCAATTACTTGACTTCCATAATTATCCCAGCTTTCTTTTAGTGGCTTAAAAAATTCATATAATTTTTGTCCGAACGAACTCATTTGATTGTCCATTTGTGACAAATCTATACTAGGTGATGTTGTTACATCTCTGTTACTTGAGTTATTATCTGAAACATTGTTAATTTCACTATGTACACTTGATAAAGATTTACTTGCTTGTTTTGCACTACTTGATGTATTTTTCATTGATGAAGCTGTTGCTTTAGCAAATATGTTTACTCCTGACATTGCATAAACTACACTTTGAATAGCTTTCATCAATTGATATACTAAACTAGTTACATATTGTATAACTGGTGCAAATACACTTCCCATTGCATATTTCATATATTCTATATCTGCACTTAATTGTTGTGCTCCTTTATTTTGACTTCCTAGCCAAGATTGAGCACTACCACTTAATGCAGAATAGATACTTCTTAAACTAACTAAGGCTCCCACATATTTTAATACATGTCCTAGTCCATTTTTTATCCCACCATTCCATTGTTTTATTTGGTTCCTAATTTTAATTGTTATTCCTGATATATTATTTATAGATGGTGTTATTTTCTTTAAACTTGAAAAAAAGCTAGAGAAAAAGTTTCCTTTGCCTCCTTTTTCTAGCTTATCTTTTTTATTGTTTAATCTTTCTAATTCTGCTTCCGCTTCTATTATTTCTTTAGTGTTTAAATGTATCTTACCCTCTTTTGCGTTTTCTAGTTTTTCTTCTACCTCACTTATTTTATATTTTACTAATTCTAATTCTTTTGAGCCTCCCACTTGTTGAATTTGTTGTTTAAATTGTCTAACAAATGGAATAACTTGTTGAATTTTACTTTTTATCATATCCCACAAATTAATTGAATTAGTATTTGGGTTAATATTTTCTGTATTATTATTAATGCTTCCTCTATAGCCAGTTATTTTGGTTTCAGGAGTTTTAATCTCAGGTGCTTTTATTTCTGGAATTTTAACATCTTCTGATGCACTTTTCAGTGTCTTTAAATGTCCTGTTAATTTCATTATTTCTTTAGAATAACCAGTAATATTCTTTATATTAAATGTTTGTCCATTTATTGTCATTCCACTAATATCGTTTGGATCAAAATTACCATTAGTATTTTCTTTTGAACCTTTTATATTATTACTTTTTATGCTTATATCTCCGTGCAGTATGTTGCTTATGTAATGCATCTAATTCTTTTTTTACTTGTCTTATTTGTTTTATTGCTTCTGCATTTGTTATTTTAATCTTTATTTGATTATTTTCAGAACTTTTTTTCAAATTTGCTAATTGTTTTTTTACTAACATAAATGATTGATTGATATTTTTTTGAAATTCTTTCATATCTACTTTTGAAAAAGCTTCTTGTGCTTGTTTCATTACTTCCTTTATTGCTGGTAAAAACTTCTCAAATTCTTTTAATGCTTCTTCTACTTTTGCAGTTACAATGATTTCTATTTCTTCCACTGTCATAAGCTAATCCTCCTTTCATTTTTATATTTTTTGTTATATAATCTACCTATCTCTTCTCAGAGATGTTATCAGGTATATAATGTTTCTAAAAGAATATAAAGACAAATAAAAACACCTACCTAAGTAAGTGTTTTTTCATATTTTAATGGTATTTGTATATATATTCTATTATTTTTCTTAGTATTTCCGACAATTTTTACTCCATCTATTTCAAATTCATTTATTACTTTACCCGATATAGATAAAATATCAGCTTGAGTAACATTTTGAGGAAAAATTCCCTCGTATTCAGTTATATATTTTTCTTTTATAATATTTATAACTTTTACATCGAATCCAAGTTCTTTATATATCTCTTGGATTTTATCAATAGTAATCTTTAGCTCTATATCTGTTATTTGAGTTAATTTATATTCACTCTTATGAACTATTACTTCTTTTTCATCATTATAGCTTAATTTCTTACTATTATTTTCTATACTGATTAATGAATTTGTTGTCTTAAACTTATTGGGCTTGTAGTTTCTTTCATTTTGTAATAGTGCAGTAACTATATTGCTTATTAATTTTATAATAAAAATTAAAAAATATATTTCTACTTTAACAACTATATAAAATAAATAAAAAGGCAAGCATAATAAGAACCATATCAATTGAAACATTTATCTTAACCATCCTACTTTAATAATTGTTGTTTTTTTCTTTCAAATTCTTCTTGTGTTATTATGCCTTCATCTAGTAATTTTTTAAATTTTAGTAGTTCATCAGCTTGTGATATGCTACCAAAAGAAGTCTTTTCACTATTAGAATTACTTTGTAGATCATTTATTTTGCTTATCATTTCTTCTGCTGTTTTCTTAGTAGCTTCAATTACTATCATTTCAGTAATTCCTTTTATTCTTATTGTAGCTAATGATAGTGTTGTTTTATAATCTACTGATTGTATATCTTGTATTTTAATTTGCTTACTTATAGTCTTTCCTAAAATCGAACTTAAAAAGAATATTCTTTTATTTGTCAATACTATTACTCCAGCATTTTTCTTTTTAGTATCCAATCCAATATTTACTTTTAAATTTTCATTATTAGGTTCAGTATACACATTATAAACACAGGCAAACTCCACATTTTCATCATTTGATAACATTGTTTCTGCCTTTTTTATCATTCCAGAACATGCCAAAATTCCTAACATTGTTCCATTTCCTTTTACAGCTTCTTTTATTGTCATAGCTATTTCTCCCCTTTATTTATTATTATAAAAGGATTATATCACTTTTTCAGAAAAATGTTGTCGAAATTTGTCGAAAATATAATTTTTATATATTTTTTAACTTTTAAATAGCATTCTTTGTTCTTCTAATGTTTGTTCTTTTCCTTCTTCATCAAATAATTCTTTGTAATTTTCTCTAATAAGAATTACTTTTGCATTTTGATTCATACAATCACCTGCTATTAATTTGTTTGTTACAGCTTCTTGCAAGTTTATTTCACGCTTTAAATCGTCAATTATTTTCATAAGATGTGTTTGACAATATACGTTTATTTCTGAATATCTACTATTCCAAAATTCATTTGGTTTCATATCAAAATAATAAGCCAAGGGTTCTATTGAATATATCAATTCTATCAAATTATTGGATTCTTTTATTATTTCTACAATATCATTTAATCCTCGTAATTTTGAAATCCTTGTTCTTGAAATTGTTTCTCTGCTATTTTGCTTACTACACTTTCTGTTGATTTTTGAATTAAGTCGTTCATATTCATTGTTAATAAAGGATTTGATGTCACTTCTTTTAATTCTTTCTTTGACATCTTCTTTTTGAAAAAACCCTCTTCATTCAACGCCTCTGCTATCTTTGAATATAAATCACTGATTGTTATTCCTTCTTTTCTACAATCATCTATAAAATCATAAACTTCTTCTGATGATGTAAATACACTTTTTTCATCTTCATTTTCTGCTAATTTAAATATTATTTTTGACAATGCTTCTATATCTAATATAGAATATGCTTTTGTAAATACTTCTTCAAAATTTTTATTTTTTAGTAGATTAGCTATGTCTACTATTTTTCTTGTTTTTAGTACTAAATTAATTGTTTTATTCTTGGTTTCTATAATCATTTTCTATCTCCTTTGCAAAAGAGAGAAGGTTTTACCTTCTTACCTTCTCCTAATCTTCAAATTTTGTTGCATCCCCTTCAATTGGATATCCATCTGTTTCAACAACTTTTGAATTTTTAAACACTCTCATAGTGTCTTTTATAAAATCTCCATCATTAACTTCTTGACCTGCTATATCTATTGTACATTTAACTGTTTGAACTAATGGTTTTCCTGCTACAGATGCTGTTGATTCTGGATATTTTAAAAATAAATATATTTCTGTGTCTGCATCTGCTATCCCTGTCATTGTTTTATGTGTCTCTTGTATAAACATTGTTTCGATATCAACAGCTTCTGCTTTTCTTTTTCCTTTTGCCATTCTTTCTTCATCTAAATCTAACGCACTATAAGTTTGCCCATCTTTTAAAGCTTTTAATTGTCCAATCTTCTGAACATAACCTATTTTAATTCTATCTCCTGTCAATGTTGTTGAATATGATAGTTCTGTCTTCATAGCAATTTGTGGTGTTGTTGTTTTCGCTGTACTTCCTGCCATCTTTAATTCCTCCTTATTATTTTAAATTAAAAGAAGCCGTTATTGAATTATAACGAACTTCAAATGTTATTGTTATACCATATTTTTGCAATATAGAGTCGTATATTGCTGGGCTGGTATTTGTCCTTATAAAATTTAATTCTTGAAGTTTTGTACTAACTTCATCTGTCATTTGCATTGCTTGTCTTTGTTTTTCATTCCAACATGTTATAGATATTTGAAATGTAGACTTTATTGGAAATGCATTTTCTGTTTTATTCACAGATTTCAAAGGTGTATGTAATTCAAGACAAGGAAATTTACTTGTTGTTGTTGGATTTGTTAATATTTGTTTGTATTTTAATGGTTCTAATTGTTCATATAATAAATCACTGAAATCTTTTATACTTAAATCTCTCATTTGCATACCTCCTTTAACATCTGATCTAATTTTTTCTTGATAATCTCTGCGTTTTTATTTCTACTTTGAAATTCAGCATCTCCAAGGAAATGATTTGCTTTTGCTCCAACTGCAACATAAAATTGTTTGTTATTTATAGTTACAATCGGATAACTTAATGACCTCCCTACTTTGTTTACAGGTATATACCATTCTGTATAACCTGATTCAATAAAGTGCTTTGTTTTTCCTATATGTTCTTGTTCTGCATATTGTCCTGTTCCAAAATACTCAAACCACAAATATGATTGACCATTTTCAGTAACAAATTTAGAAGGGTCTGCATAAACCCTTCCCTTTACTTCTTTGGTTGACATATCAATCATTTCAATTAATATTCCGTTTTCCTTATGACCTTTTTCCAATCTTATAGCATAACCTCTAATACTATTTAAAACATCTTCTGTTATTTCTTTTGCCATCTCTGGTACCTTTTGAATTATAGCTTCTATATTTTTAAAATTATGTTTTACTTTTATGTTACAATTAAAATTAATCATTTTTGCATTTTCTCCAATATGTATAACATTGTACTACCTATTTTTAAAGCATCTTTTACATAATATTCTGGTATAAAATCTTCTAGCTCCGATATATTTTCAAATGATATTCCATCACCTTTATTTATAAGATACTTTCTTGTAGTTCTTGCTTTATATCTACTATAGTCAACTTCTCCTGTTGATTTCCTATCGAGTTCATTTATATCCTGCTGAATATTTAAATAAGCTATACCAACATTACTTTCCTTTGCTAATTTATATACTTCTAGCTCATTCAATTCTTTTACTGACATTTCATTTATTTCTTTTACCGACAAGCCTTTTCCTTTATATCTCCACTTTTTTTCTGTTTCTCCGATGGTCTTCTATTTCTTTATATTCTGATATGTAGACTTTTGTTAAATCTCGTAATAACATTAAAGTAGCCTCCTTATTGTTGATACATCTATCCTTAATTTCTTTTCTATATCATTAAATGTTGAAGAAACACTTCCTTCATTTCTTGATAAAAGGCCTTCTGCTCCTCTGCATAAATATTCGGATATAACAGCTTTTTTTATGTATGGAAATAACTTTTTATCATCTTCTTTTCGATTAGAAGCAGCACAGGCAATAGAAGTCATATCATCTATTATGTCTTTTATTACATTATCTGTATCTTCAATGTAATTTGCTCCTAATCTTTGCTTTATTTGTTCTAACATCTATTGCCTTCCTTTCTATCCTTTTGAGATTATTCTTGCTATAGCGATTTCTTTATGGTTATATGTATTTCCATCAGAACCTACTACTAAATCCCAGTTTGCTCCATCTGCTAATTCTTCATCTGTTGGTGAATCTGTTGCTTGATTTTTCATTAAGTAACTAACACCATGAGGAGCCATTACTTTTCTTTGTCTTTCATATAAGTAATCTCTATCATTATCAGCATCTCTATCCATTTCATGAGGTACTTTTGCTCCTAAGTCTTCATAGTCAAATGCTCCTTTTCCGAAAACATAAGTAACATACTTAGAATCTCCATATCCTGAAACTTCATAATAGTTTCCAATATTTTCAACAGAAGGTTCTGCAACTGCTGTATAATTTGTTCCGCTTTTTGTATAATATGTTTTTCCTTCTGTTAAAGTTTTATCAGAAGTTTTTGCATATATTGGGTCTCCCTCTTCTTCTGTTATTTCGTCATATTCAATTAATAATTTTCCATTCCATGTATAAACATTTAGTTCTCTTTCAATTCCATTTGGGTCATTGTATCTTAAGTTTGTTACTAATTTTTTTCCTTCTAGATTTGTTACTATTACAGAGTTTGCTACTGCTAATTTAAAGTTTCTTCTTCTATCTCCACATGCTTTTTGTAACGCTGTATTTAATGTTGTTTCAGCTACTGATGACTCTTTTTCTCCTGATATATCATATGTGTGTTTTGAAGCAAAAACTTTACCTGCATCTGATTTCATTGAGAATAATGCTTTTGTTATAATTAATAGTACATCTTCCCATGCGCTATCCCAGTAATCTCCTAGTTGGTCTGCAACTTGACTCATAAAGTCTTTTTTAGATGTTACATCATATGTAAAGTCATCTTCATAAAACTTGTCTTTTCTACCAATAGCAACAACACCTTGTTTATATGTTGGTAATGTTTTTCCTTCATCATATTTTGTTTTTCCATCATAGTTTACTGGTTTTCCTTTTAATCTTCCTATCATTGGAATTATTCCATATTCAGCACCGGTTTGTGATGCAAACATTTCTCTTATTCTATTGTTTCCTTGTAATACTCCTGATTTTATTAATAAATTTAATCTTTCTTGTGGGATTGTGTCATAATAAGCACCGAATGCTCTTTCATTAAAGTATTTTTTGTTAAATGTTCCTGTACTTGTAAAATCTGCCATTTTTTATACCTTCTTTCTTTTAATTTTTATATTTTGATAATTTGCAAAGTTCTTCATAAGTCATTTGACTTTCTGGTTTAGAACCTTCAATTGAATCTCCTGTTTGAGGAGCAGGTTCTCTAGAATACTCATTTATTGTTTTTTCTCTCTCTGCTTTTGATACTTTTTCAAATATATCTAATTTTGAATTGATACTTTCAGCAGTTTCTTTTGAAAAATCAATAGTTTCTATATATCCTAATGAGATACCTCTTTGACTTGCTTGGCGAATTGTTTCGTCTTTTAGTCTATAAGCATTTAGTTCATTTTCAGCTTTATTTGCTCTAGCTCTTTCTTGCTCTAATTCATAAGATTTCTTTTGATCTTCGTCCATCTTTGCAAGTTTATCAGCTTCTGCTTTCTTTGCTTCCATTTCTTCTAAAATTGCTTGTCTTTGTTTTTGCTTTTCAGCATTAATCATTTTGTTTACTTCATCTCTTGTAAAAGTTTTTTCTTTATTTTCTTCTACTTTTGACGTTTCAACTTTTTCTACACTCTCGGCAGTAGATTCCATATCTTTTTTTATTTCTTCATTATTTTCCATAAATAATGCCCTCCTTTAACTTTCTCGGCTAAGTTATAACCAAACTATTTGACTTTTTACGGAAGTCTAACCAAATAAAAATAGACCTTTTAAAGCCTTGTCTAGGGCATAAAAATAAGAACTAGTCGACTTAGCTCTTGTTATATAATTATAAAATGTTAATAACTTATTTATTGATTGAACACTCCATTGTATCTTTTAATACCTTATCTGGTGTATCAATTTTATTCGTTGTTTTGATTATTTCATTCTCTATAATATTACAAAACAGCCCTATAATTGGTCTAAATATTGTAATTATAGTAAATATGATCCAATACCAAGTAGGCATTTGTAATTTAATGCTTAACATTAAAACTAATAACCACATATTATTTTTCCTCCTTATCTTCGTATGTCGCCATATAATTTTTCTTTACATCAAAATTAGTTATTTCATCTGGTGTTAATTTTGCATAAATTTCAATATTAGCAACAAATTTTAAATCGTTTGTTATATCATCTGCTCTCTTTATGAGTTCTTGTCCTATTGCTATAATAGATTTCTTTACATTTTCATTTACTTCTGTTTTTAATTGTTCTTGCATAATTCCTTCTTCTTTCCATAATAAAAGCACCTACTTTTTAGTAAGTGCTTAAAATATTGTTTTCTTTAATTTATTGTTTCTCATGCTTTCTTGTTCTTCTTTTATTAATTTTTCATACTCTTTTAGTATGTCATCAGGTGTGTTTTCTTTTAATTTTGTCCTATTTCCATTTTCGTCTTCTTCATCAGATAACCAATCTAACCATCTAGGATTCAGTATCATTTATATCATTCCTCTCATTATTTTTATGATTTCTCTACTTAATATACTTGCGTTTTTTCCATTTCTATAATAATCTGAAAATGCTTCTCCTATTGTCTCACTATATTTCGTTTTTGCATATTTAGAAATATTATTCCTTAATAAGTCTTGTGACATTTTATCATTAACTCCTAAATTATTAAATGCTTTGGCTACAATTTCTTTTGTTGTTATATCATTATTCCAGTCTTTAATTATTAGATTTTTATCAGCATATCTGTTTTTAATTATTTCATATGTAACACAATGGCCTAATTCGTGATTTCCTAAATCCTCATACTTTGTATTTTTAGGATGAAATCCATTTTTTACATCATTTTGATATTGTTCTTTTACTATATTTTCATCTCCATAAAAGTTTCTACTTACTTCCATTATACATTTATTATCCTGTATATCTGGAGTTATATTTAATCCTCCATATGGATGTTCTATTACTCTTATTTCTTTTATTGCATTTTCTATTTGTGGAAAATCTTTATAAACTTTATTCATATTATTTAATGTTTTCAATAATGCTTCTTTATCCAATCCTTTTAATTTGGCTTTTTGAACATTATATTTATTTTTTACAATCTTTTCTAAATCACTATCAAAAATACCATACTTCTTTTCTAGTTCATAATATGGTAAATACACAACATAACTTCTGCAATGGTGATAATGGTGCATTATTGTTGGAAGATTTAACCCCAAAACAAGTCCTCTACATCGTATCCTTTGCATTGTTAATTCTTTTTGTGTTTCTCCGCCAGTATCTATCAAATACATTTTCTTTATTGATATAAAACTCTTGTCCATCAAGGCTTTGGCACATCAACGTAGTTCTATCGTCCTCTACTGCAACAAATCTAACTTTTGCATTATCTTCTGCAACTGATTTTATTCCTTCAACTTTTGCTAAATTACTTAAACCTATTAATGTTAAATCCATATAGCCTGATATTTTGTCATTATTTATATTGAGCTTTTGATTATTTTGCTTGTTTATTATATTCTGATAAACATTAGAATCGATTTTTAGGCTTTTTTGTTGCATTATATCACAAATTACTTGTTTGTACAATTGCTCTGTATTATATTTGATTATTATCTCAATATATTGTTTTAAATTAAATCCTGAATAATTAGGTTGATCCAATAATGCAAGAAACAAAGCCATTGGAATTATTGATGAATTTTTCTTTTTGGTTACTTCTTGTTGTCCTTGTTCATAGTAATAATTAACATCTTCATACATTATTTGATTTTCTTGCTCTTCAAGTTTGCTTTGTTCTTCTATATATACACTATAAATAAGTAATTCAAGTATTTCACTATTCTTTACTCTTGTTCTTTTATAAATATTGTATGCTAATACAGTAAAGTAGTTATTGCTTTTTAGTAGTCCTTGTTCTTTCCAACCGCTCTATATATGTATTTATTCTTTTTTTAGTTTTATTATCAGCTATATTATATATATTTTCTGATGTAAAATTAAATGTATCAAAGAGTTCTTGCAATCTTAATTGTGTTTGTTTTGATGTTTTATTATATAGTTGTTTTAATTGTTTCATATAATTATCATGTTGCTCCCACATATAAAGCACCTCTATTCTTTATTAATTTGCTTATTAACTACTTTTGCTTGTTCTTTCTTATCGTCTGCTGTTAGTTTTTGTGCTTTCTGTGTATCTGTTAAATCTGTTACTTTATCATCTTGCTTATCTTGCTCTACTCCTGTTTGTCCCATAATTTGCATTTGTTGTAAATTCTTTTGTATGTTTTCTTCATTTTGTAGATCCATTTTTGCTAATTCGCTTGTTGCATCTAAATCAAGATTTAATAAATTTATAACTGTCTCATCTGGTAATAATCCTCTTACTTTTAATGCATTTGTAATGTCCGTTGCCTTGTCTGATGGTAAATTTCTATTTAATTTCACCTCAATATCTCTAAAATCATACGTTTTGCTTTTTTCCTTATTGAATTTTTCTAATATAATTCTCCATCTTCTTGTTAATCCTTCAAGAAAATCTCCTTCAAATGTTGCTATATATTGTTGTAAGCCAAAAAACTTTTTTTCTAATGCACTATTATTATCTGCTGATGTAAAACCTAAATCAGTCATATTAGGACAAAATGAACATAAACATATAATATCCATTAATGTTTTTTTATGGTTCTGTAATGCTGTATCATTTACATTCTTTTCAACCCACCATAAATTACTATCAACTTCTCTGTTTCCATCTAAATATCTTACTCTACTTGTTAATACATACTCATCTTCTTTTTGTCTTGCAGGATTTATGATATCCTCGCCTTTATCGTTTTGTATAATCATTGGATTTTCTGGTGTATATCCTTTTACTGCCAATATTGCCTCGTCATTATATTTGAATACATTTCTCGAATTTTGAATACATCTTTCATACGCTTTTATTAAACTTATTACCGGTTCAAATATTGCCATTCCATCACAATTTTCTATTGCTGTTGCCGGTATATCGTCATCCCATTTTTTGGGCTGTTTCTCTTTTATATTTTCTTTAAATAATGATTCATCTTTAAATTGTTGTTCGTATATTGGTGTCCCAAATAATTTTCTTTTTTCTGGTGTATCGTAATAGTACCTTTTTCCATCAGCAGTTGTTAGTTCTATCATTTGTTGATATTCACCATTTGCCATATATGTACGGATTATTCTATATATACCTATTATTTTTTTTGGTAATGAATAATCCCATATAGCAACCGTTTCTAACGCATCACTTCTTGTTATTATTATTTCTCCTGTAGTTTCATCTTTATAATATATTTCATAACAAGCTCTTTTTACTAAATAATCTAAAACCATGTGTAAAAAATGTGAACCATCCTTATTATAATCAACTATATGTTTTATTAATTCTTCTATTTCTTTTATTTCTTGTTCATCGTTAGTTTCATGATTAAATAATTCTTTTATTATCTTGTCTTTGTCTGCATTAAAAGCTTTTACTTTATAAGTCGGTGCTTTTCCTCCAAAATAACCTGCTGACATAATTGATATATATCTTTCTAATGGTACTTTTATATCTTCATCATCCAAACTTGCTAATTCTTCGTCTGTTAGTTTTCTTCTGAACTTCTCATATAATTCTTTTCTAATGTCTAATTCTTCTTGAGCTTTAAAATATATGTCTGTTATACTTCTTTCTTCTGCTAATCTTTCCTTGCTATATCTTAACATTGTTCCCTCCAATCAAAAAAAGCACCCACTTGGTAGGTGTTACATTTTTATAAATGATTTATTAGTCATTTCCATATTTATATTTTTAGGTTTTGGATTTTCATATACCCCTGTTAAACAATCTTCTGCATCATCATGTTCATTTTTTCCTGTTCTTACATAATGTTTTAAATGTTTAGCAAACTCTGGCCATCTATCTTCCCAATTAATAGGAAAATACACATTGTTCATTACTCCTGTTGAATTACTTAATATTCTCGCAACTTTATTATCTCCTTGATGAAACCATCTAACATTTGTATGTCTGTTACCCAATTTTCTTAAATTTGTTATTACATTTCTTGCAAATCCTCTGCCACCGTTGTTACTTTCTATATTTGCATTTCCAACATTATCTTTGGTCATCATTTCTGCTACTGCTGGTTCTGTTACTTCCATCGGATCTTGTGTAAAAATAACATCTAAAATATAGTGTTCATTATTATACATCTGATAATCTATTGAACATAAATAATCATCACCTTCGTCTGCAGTATCTGTATAGTTCATAACATAATGTGCTGGTGGTAATTTTTCATAAGTTTTAAATAATGTATATAATCTATTCTTTACATCTATTGGCTCTTGTTGATAGTTAGCGTAAACAATGTCTTTATTCATATTCTTTGTTTTAAATTCATAATCTTCTTTGCTTAATACATCTTCACACAACATTGAGCCATCTTCTTGGACTGCTTTGTAATTTATATGTCTTACATTAGAATAATTCTCTAATATATATCCTGCTAAATCATTACTAGACCATCTTGTCATTATTATAATTAGCTTAAATCCATTTTCTGTCCTTGATAACATTGTATTATTAAACCAGTCTATATGATTTTTTAATGTATTTTCGTTATAGGCTTCTTTTGCATTTTTTATAAGGTCATCTATTATCATTATTGTACAACCAAAACCAGTTGCTGTACCTGTCGGTGACGTTGCTAGATAATTTGATACTTTACTCCCAGCTAATGCCCACTTTTTTTGTGTTGCTTCACCATCTTTAATTTTTGTATTAGGAAATATATCATTATACACAATTACACCTTCTGTTTTTTCAGAGGCTATTGTGTCTCTTACTGATTTTGCAAATGAACTTGATAGATCTTCGTTGTACGATCCTGTCATTATTTTTTCATTTGGGTTTGTTCCTAATACCCATTCTACAAATTTCCCAGCAGTTCTAGATTTACCGATGTCTAGGTGGCATATTAATTACGCATACTTTTTCATCACTCTTATAAAAATCTTGTAATTGATAGCATAAATCTTTTAAAAAGCCTCGTTCTTCTTTATAAAAATCATATGCGGTTAATTTGCAATACTCAAAAAAATCACGTCTAGCTAATTCTAAACGTGCTTGCTCTTTTATTTTTTCTTTTACATCATTATTCATTTAGTATCTTTCTCAATTCTTCTGTTGACATTCCTGAAAATGGATTATTGGTATTAACATTACCATCAATCGTTACCTTTTCTTTAAACATTCCTAAATGTCTTCCTAGCAATTCAAGAGCTTTTGTTTTATCTAATAGTTTTACTTTTTGAGTATCTCCTATTTTTTCTCTGTCATCTCTATATCCTTCGTATTCTTCTAATGTTTCTAATGATGATATTGCCCCTGCAGTTTCACTATCCATATCAGCTATGTTTTTTAATTGTCCATTTTCTGTATATAGTTTTCTTATGTCTAAAAATGCTATTTTAGCCAGCTCTTTTATTACCATGTCTTGAGTTATTTCAGTTCTTTTTTCTCGTTCTTTCATTCTTTCTGATATGTATTCTTGAACCTTAGCATTTCTTAGTAATTTGCTGCCATTCACATTAGCCGTTTCATCTTTTTTACATCTCAAATAAGCAACCTTATATGCTCTTGTTGCATTAAGGTCTATTAAATACTCATCACAAAATCTTTTTTGTGCATCTGTCATATAAGATCACCTCTCTTTCTATTTAATCTTTATTTTTCTTCAAAATATTTATCTACTATTTCATGAATAATATCATAAGAATTTGATACTATATCAGCAACATCTTCTTCTGAATATTGTTTTTCGCAATGTGTTATATAATTATCTATATAGCAATGTGTTAGTTCATGAATTAAAGTTGATTTTTTTCTATCTTCTGGTAAATCTTCATCAATATATATTTTTAAAGTATCACAATATGTAATTCCATAATATCTCATATCTATTGATTTTAGATTTTCTTCTTCATTAGCTTTTCTTATGTTTTGCATATTCTTTATCGCTTGTTGAGATACTTCTGTTATTGTCCATTCTCTGTTGTTTATTTTAAATTTCATTGATTCCTCCTAAATTATTGATGTCATTGTTTTATGATTTTTTAAATAATCTTTTGCACTCCAATACTTAAGTCCTTTTTCTTTACATTTCTTTATATATTCTTCTGCTTTTTGTTTTGTCCATTTCATATTTCTAATTTCCTTCCCGCCGTTTTTACAATTGGTCTTTTATATCCTTCTAATTTCTTTTCTTGCTGATAATTTTCACATTTGGTATAAATTATATCTTCTGTTTCAAACACTTTTATTTTACAATTTGATTTATTTTTACAATTACTACAACATTGTTTTATATATTCATTTATTCTTTCTTCATTTTCCATAAACACCTCTTTCATTTAATAAACACCAAGTAATGATATAGTTATAGAATATTGCACCCTAGAACTAATCGGCTTATTCTTCGATACTATACCAGTTCTACTTTTTGCCAATCTGCTGTTTCTATGTTATATCACTACTTGCTATCTGTTATTTAACATAATAAAAGAGCTTACCACTTCTGATAAACTCTTGTGAATATTTTATTAATTTTTGTGTTGATTTTGCACATGTTCTATTTTCTTTAATGTTCTTTCAGCTGATATTCTTGCATCTATATCAATTATAATTGCATAAATAAACGTAATTATCGCACCACACAAGAATGTATTTTGCTTAAATAATAATATAAATGACACAACTACATATATTATACAATATATAATTTCTCTGCTTACAAACTTTTTTAAATCTTTCTTTTTTATTTCTTCCAAGTGTCTTTCTCCTTTATATTAATTGCTACTCTACTACTTTCCAATCTTCTGCTAGCATATCAGCTTGACTGGCTAGCCAACCCAATTGTACTCCTGATGTTCCTACAAATGCTATTGCTTTATTTCCTATTGCATCATGTTCTGCATTTACTACTTCAGCATTAGTATTTTTATAACTGATATTAGTTGCAAGCTCTATATATTGATTTTTTCCATTCCAACCTTGCCTTTGTACTCTTTTCCCTCTTTTAAGATTTGATATTGCTTCTCCAAATGTAAATGTTTGAATGTTTAATTTTGTTTCATCTATGTCATCACAAATAATCCAGTTGTCTGCAACAATATTATCTAAATCTACAAATATATCTTCTGTTTCTAAAAAAGGGATTACACTTCCATCTTTACAATGCATTGTTATTGTTCCATTTTCTTTTACCCAATAACCTTTCCAGTGTTCTCTTTTTATTTTATGCCCTTGTTTTAATGCTTCATATGCTTTTTTAAATTCCATTTTTCCTATTCCTTTCAAAAAATAATAAAAGAGTAAACATTTAAAACATTTACTCTTACACAAACAAACAAATTGCTTTTGCAAATACTTTAGTCGCTTGGCCTTTGAGATATTTTTCATATCTGCGACTTTTTATAATTTATCTATTATAATTATAATACCTTAGAATCAAAATTGCATCCAAATTTCATCACAATTTTATCACAATTTTTCATTCTCCTGTATTTAATACATCTAACATGCTTTCTATTGCAGAATCTCTTATATTTAACAATTGATTTATTGATTTTGGTTTTTGAAACTCAACACAATATTGTTGAGAAACATAATCCCATTTCGATTTTTGCATATAGTATATTTTTATAATAAACTCTTCTTCCGCTGATAATTGTTGTAATAAGTTTTTAATTCTTACTATCTTCTTATCTAAGTTTTCCTTTATTTCAAGTAATTCTTCTATTTTTCTTTCTAAAAAAGCTCTATCTTCAAAATTAACATGATGCATTTCTTTTGAATATGAAATTGCAGTATTTGCTGTTGTATCTGAGATCTTATTTGTATTTCCATGTATATTGTCATATGCTTGTCCCGATAATTGCATACTTTTTATTACTTCTTTGTCAGTTTCTTCGTTAACTGTTCCTGCATACTCTAATCTTTTTTCATATTCTTCTTTTTTTAATTCAATTTCTGTTAACTTAGCTTGATTCTTATTATGTTCTCTCAACATTTTTTCTAAATCTTCTTTTATGTATTTACTCATATGTACCTCCTTAAAATTTTACTTTTTCTACATTCAAATCTGCTCTTGGTGGTTTTACTACTTCTTTTACTAATCCTAAATCGCTATATTTAAAACATTCTTTACAATGCGTTATCATATCTTCATACATTATAAAATTTGAATATTCTTTTACAAATACGTACTCGTGATTGTTTTTACTTATTATTTTAGGTATCTTCATTTGTGTATTTCCTTTCTTTAATCTTCTAAATAATTATTTTCTAAATATACATAGCCAAAATCTATAAGTGTAATAAATATAATCCAAGTTATCCAAAATATTGCATTTATAAAATTCACATCATCTTCTTTTGATTTAACAATCTCATTAATTGTTTTATTTTTAGAAAATTTATTTTGAGTTATAGTATTGTTATTTATGTATGTAAATAATGTTCCTTCAAATTCGCTTGAAATTGTATAATATTCATATCTTATATGATATTCTACTTCTTTAGTTGTATTATAGCTTTGATTATAAAATTCTATTGTATCATAATCAAAATCAACCCCAAGGAAATTGAACTTATCAACATGAATTTTTTCTTCCTCTACATAATCCCATGTCCAATATTCTTCTGTTGTATAATATATTTCTTCTGTCCCATCAGACTTTATTCTAGTATGTTTTTCTTCTCTATAATGTTTTCTATATTCTTCTTTTACTTTTTTTATGCTTAAGTATATTCCATCTAATTCATCAATTGAGATTCCATTTATTGCTCTTATTGTTCCACTAGCTAATGTATATCCAACATTTGTTTTTATTGCATACTTAAACATTTCTTCATCATTATTTATTTTTAAAGCTTTATAATATTTCTCATTAGATTCATTTACATTATTTTTTATTGCTTCAGAAATAATAATTCCTAATCCTATCAATGCTAATGTTATTGCTATTGCAACCAATGTTTCTCTCTTTGTAACTTTAAAATTTTCAAATTTCATTCTTTACACCTCTATTCGCCAAATAGATTTTTGGGTGCATTTTCTGAAACCTCATATTCTAAATATGTATTATCTAACTTTTCATATCCCATTATGTTAAGTATCATACTATTAGGAAATTTTTTTATATGTTTATTATATTGTTTTACTTGAATATTGTAATTGTTCCTATGTTCTGCTATTAAATTTTCTGTTATGGCTAATTCTGTCATTAAAGTCTTATAATTTTCATTACTTTTCAATTCTGGATACTTTTCTACAACTGCATTTATTAATGTTTCTGCCTCTTCTACATTTCCATTGTTAGCATTTGATCTAGCCTCTACAATCTTTGTTATTGTATCTTGTTCATATTTATTATAACTTTGTATTGTATCAACTAAGTTAAAAATTAAATCCTCTCTTCTTTTTTCTTGAATTTTCATACTTGAACTACTTTCTTTTATTTGTTCTTCTAAATTTATTGCAGCATTATTTGTTCCTATAAAATCTCCTGCTATTATTAAAACTATCCCTAATATTATTCCCAATCCTATAAAAATTTTTTTCATCTATTTTTCCTCACTTTCTTCTATTAGTTCTTGTAAAACATATTGAACTAATTCTGTGATAGTATAATTTTTTCCAATCATTATATCTTCAAGTTCTTCTGCATGAGATTCATCATTTAATTTTTCTATCTTGTCTTTTATCTTTTGAACTGGAATAAAATTTTCTTTAATATATTGTGGTGTTTCTTCTTTGATTACTTTTTGACCTTCTAAAGTATCTAATAATTTATTCTTTAATTCTTCATTTTCTTTTTGTAGTTTTTCTATATATTCTTTATAATGTTCAATTTCTTTCTTTATTATATAATACTGTTGATTTTCTACTACACATGCAACAGCACTTCTCTTTAATTTCTTACCATCTTCATATCCTTGCATATATCCTAACACTTCATTTTGTGCTAATGCTATCATTTGATAATTATTGTTTCTATCTTGTTTTAATTCTTCATTCTCTTTTTGTAGTTTTTCAATTAAATTTAATATCGTTTTATTTGCTCTTATTTCTTGCATTAAATAAGCTATTTTTGGTTCATCTGACATATCTTCTTTTTCTATTTTAAACTCATCAAGCAATCTTTTTGTTCTTGTATTTATTACTTTTAAAGCTTTCTTTTCTTCCTCGTTCATTTATTCCTCGCTTCCTTTAATTCATGAATATTATTTTTATATGATATATTTTGTTGTCTTAACAATTCATTCTCTTTTAATACTCTTTTATAATCTGATAAAATATGTTCCAATATTCTAGTAAGCTCTACAATTTCTTTATTGTAATATCCATGCCAGCCATTTTCTTCTTTATACTCTTTATCTGTTTTTATAGATTTTATAAAATATTCTGCATTTTTTATATCATCTTCTATACTATTTTCCACCATTACCCTCCTTATAAAATTTCTCTTTCTCTGCTTGGTCATAATCAATCATAGTTAATACTGAACACATAGTTTCATAAGACATTTTATTTATTTCTTTCATAGTTTTTCCTTTGGTAATGCCTCGTGTCATTACCAAAGAATTTCTTATAACCATAAATAACGCTAATTTATATTTATGTTTCATTTTATTTAATATTTCTTCCTTTTCTTTCACTTAAAACACCTCAATTTCTTCTACTTTTTCTATGCTAATAGTTTCACAAACTTTTAAATTAAAGAATGTAAACTCTTCTGTTTTATAATCTATTTTTAAGTCTACTTCACACATTGTTTGTTTTAAACATTCAAATATCCATAAAGGTAATTTAATATATTTAGGGTAATTATGATACTTTGCAACATAATCATGTATTCTATTATTAACAATACATTGTAATTCTAAATATTCGATACAATCTTTAGTTGTTCTTTTATTTATTTTTTCTTTCACTATGTATCACTCCTTTTTAAATCATAAATTTTGTTTTATCATTTAACATTTTAACAATTCCTTTAATAATATCTTTAACTATTTCGCTTTGTTTATTATGGCAAATTGAATATTCCTTTATATTAATTTTATCAAATTCAATATTAACATCATTCATATAATTTGTTATTAATGTTTGTACTTCTTCTGGATGCAATGTTTTTACCTCGTGTATTATAGAAAATCTACGGATTAATGCTTCATCTATCATATCTTTACGATTAGTAGCTCCTATTACAATTATTTCATTATCTAATAAATCAAATGATTGCATAAGGCTTATTACAACCCTTGACATTTCTCCTAAATCTTCTTTACCTCTTTTTATTCCTATTGCATCTATTTCATCTAACATAAGTACACATTTTTGTTTTGAAACATATTCAAAAACTTTATCAATATTTTTACTTGTTCCTCCTAATAAAGAAGTTATACATTGTGAAAAATTTAAATAAGCAAATGGCAACCCCAATTTATATGCAACATATTTTCCAAAAGTTGTTTTCCCTGTACCTGTTTCTCCGTATAATAATGTAGTGTTTAAATATCTTATTCCAAGTTGTTTTAATTTTTTATTAGTATTATTAGTCATCTCTATTTGTTTAAAAATTCTTTTTTCTTTATCTGTTATAAAATATCTATTTTCATTAAAAGAAGCACTTACATCTTCCATTTTTAAAATTCCTTTTATATCATAAGGTAATTCTATAAAATTAGGTTGTGTTTCAAGTTCTTTTTTCATATAATCACAAAAAGACTTGTTACTTGCAGCATTTTCATTTTCTAGTATAACTTTTACATAAGATTTTGCTTTTGATAAATCGTTATTGACTACACTTCTAATTAAATTTTTTACATTTTCATTTAATGCCATATCTTATTTACTCCTCTCCAACTCTGTTAAAATTCTATCAATAGCATAGCAATAAGGATAATTTCTATTCCCCATACCTTTTAAAGTATTTGACCAATTTTTTAATAAACTTTTATTATATTCTAAATCGTCATTATATTGCTTATGCTCTATATAATATTTATACCAATATTCGCTTTTTTCTGTTGAGGTCATTGTTTTATCTAATATTTCAGTTATAGCTTCTTTTAACTTTCTATCTTCATTATCTAGTTCGTGATTTGTTGTCATAACCCAATAGTTTTGTAAAGTATTTTTTGTTTCCTTAGATATTTCCTCTTTACTCATATCTTATTTACTCCTTTACTTTAAAAATAAATTTATGTTGAATTTTATCTTCTGTAAATTCTAGTTTTAGTTCTGATCTTTGTATAAAATAATTCATGGGTATTTCTATTTCTCCATTGCAATAGTTTTTTACTACATAAATCAAAGCTTTATATAAATCTAAATCTCTTGTTATTGTCATTATTTTTCTATATTCGTTATTATCTTTCTTTAGCTTTTCATTCTCTTGCTTTAATTTTTTATTTTGAAACATATCTATTCTCCCTTAAATCCAATATATTTTTTTATTTAAATTTTTTATGTTGTAACATATCCAGCAACACCCTTTATTGAAACTTCCTTTAGTGTTTAAAAAATGTATTCTCTTTTTAAATATAAGAATTGATAACTTATCAAAATTTTTTTCATACATTTCTGCTCTTGTTTGTGTTTCTAATGTTGCAAGAGGTAGTAATAAACAAAATGATTTTATTTTACCTTCATCTACTAATTTAAAAGTTCTTTTTATTATTTCGTTCTGTTGACTAAATGGTGGGTTACTAATTAATAAATCGCATTTTATTGGTGGTTCTGTTTTAAAAAAGTCATTTCCTAAATCGTCAAATATGTGTGTCGCTTTATATTTCAGTTTTAATTCATCTGCATATAATTTAAATTGACTATCATAGTTGTTGAATGGGAACCATATATTTTTAAATGATTTTATACCTATTAAATTGTAGATATTTTCTACTACCCATCGAGGAGTTGCAACATGATCTGGATTTGCCATTTTGTCTTCTTCGTATGTATTTATCATTAATTTTTTTCTCCTTGGTCATTCTTCTGTACAAGTTCTAATATTATTTTCAAGTCTATGTTAGGAATTATTGTATGTATTCGCTCAACCTTGTACTTTTGCTTTAAACCCTTAACAATTCGCTTGGCTTCTTCTTTTTCAACCTTCTTTATTTGAAATCTGTATTTTCTTGTATCATTCCCTATACAATTAAACAGACAAGTACTAGCTCCTTTTTCTGTTGTTTCACAAATTCTTGGAAATTGAAACTCTTTTTTTAAATCATTCCATATCATGTATCTATATTCCATCTTTGACTCCTAATAACTCTGGATTATCGTATATATTACCAATTACTTCTAAATCTTCATTATCTTTATATAATACATCTGCTAAATCTACTGTTTGCCTTTCTGTTACATTAAAGCAACAATTATCTTCACAATATTCAACTATTCCCTTGTTTATAAAACTATCGTTGCCTCCACCTTCATAAGCCATTTCCCAGTCTTGATATAAAACTATATCTCCGCTCATATATTTTTTTCCCGTTTTTATCGTGTAGTCCTGTGTATTGCATTAGTTCCACTTTATTTGTAATATCTTTATATTCAAAATCTTCGTAATCATCATAATTACTATCTTTTTTAAAAACCTGTTCTTGTCTCAAAATAAACGGATAATTATATAAATAATCTTCGTCATCAAAATATGTCATTTTTTCAACTTCTTTATCGTATGCTCTGAACTTTATCTCTCTATTCATCTTCTCCTCCTACTTTATAGCAATTAGCCATCATTTGCTCTTTTGTTAGTATTTTTTGTATATCTTCTGCTAGAATAAAGTTCATATATCTACTATCTACTCTTATTTCTATTGGCTCCCATAAATCTCTTGGCTTATATACATCTAGTACTTGCATTCCATTTACATAGTCTCCAATCTCTATTAAATCCATTAGTTGTTTGCTGTGTTTTGCTATATAATCTTCACAACATTGTAGTGGCGTTTTTCTATTTCTTATTTTTATAAAACAATTAAAAAGACTTTTATATAAACTGTTTTCTTTTCTTGAACTATATCTATCAAATACACCGATTTCTCCATTTTTAGTTCTAACATATTCTCCAACTTCAATTCTATCTTCCATCTGAACCTCTTTTTCTAGTGTTTTCAACCAACTTTTTAATTAAATTTGTATAATATCTCTGTTCTGGTCTTAATGAGTCTGCAAAACTATCTAAATCATCTAATTCTTTCGCTTTTCTTTTTAATATTGCTTCCTTTTCTTCTTGATATAACTTATCATCTACTCCGTTTAATCTTCTTGTTGCTATTAATTCTTCATCATCGATTACATCTGCCATGTATTTTCTCCTTTCATTTTATCTAAATATGTACACCCTACTGCATATGCAGCCCAGATATCTGCTTTAAAACCATAAAACCAACCTGGATTCTTCTTAGTTCCAACTACACCAAATCTATCTATTAATGCTTGTCTAATGTTGCTATCTTTAGCTTTCATAGAATGACACAAGTTCATTTTTTCTTCTTTTCTGTATATAAATTTATAATCCTTATCGTATGCCTCTATAAATCTTCCAATCCATACACAAGTCTCAAAAACTTCTTTTCCAACTGGCATTCCATAACTTGCTATCATTTCAATAACCATTGTATAGTAATTAACACTATTAGATAACTGGTCATATATTATATTTAATAATCTTTCATTTTTTACTTTTCCAAACTCTTCTGGCTCATATGTTTCTTCATTGATAAAACAATATGCGCTTTCTATATTGCCAGGATCTATCGCTAGTATTTTCATATTCTCATTTGCTCTCCTAAATCTATATTTTTTTTAATCGGCTTTTCTGAGTATTCACATTCTTCTACTCCAACAAAATTAATATCTTCTAATCTCATACAGCCGACCGCATTTTATACATTCACCTTTCAATTCTGGATAATTGTATTTCATTCTCTACTCCTTAAAATTGTACTGGTTAAATTCTACTGATATTTTCTCCATGAACTTATCCCATGTTTTTGATGTCTTTATGTATCTTCTTACTCTTTCTAGTGTTTCTTTTTCACCTTGCATCTTTCCTGCTTCATATACACAGATACAAAATATAATTATTAATATTACTTTAAACATTGTTTAGCCTCTTTCTTCCTTGCTCTGTTATTTGATACACTACTTCCTTGCAGTGTGTTTCTATGTCTAATTCTTTTCCAACTATACATACTTGTCTTTTCTCTAACAGACTTGTCAGCCTTGGCCTTGCATGATTGTAATCTATCTCTTTGGTATATCCTCGATATGCCATATATCTTGCTACTTGTTTGGCTGTTAATTCTTTATATTCGTTTAATATTTTTAATACTTGTATTTCTCTTTTTGTTTTATCTACTTTTTCGTTTGCTTCTCTTCTTGTTTCTTCACTAACTTGATTCATTTGTTTCACTCTCCTTTAGTTCAAATTTTGATATAAAAAGTCTAAGTTTCCATATTCTCTTTGTCCTTGCATCTTACTATCTTTTTTCTTAAACTTCTTATCTTCTTCTTCTGCCTCTAAAATATTTTTTATTCCTTGTTTAGACCAATTGTTTAATATTGCTTTTATGTATTGTATTGTCCTTTTATTTGCTTCCACGGACTTTTTCATTGCAAATATGATTAACTCTTTATCCATTTCCTCAGCATAACTTGCCAATACTTCCAATCCATATGGGGTTATTAAGCCTATATTTTCATTATAAAAATCAATAATATCTTGTAAATTGTTAACACAACTATCATTTACTTTATTATCTATATTTATATTTTCATTTATATTTGCATTTTCATTTTCCATATGTTCTTCATATGAATTACATATGTTTTTCATATCTTCTTCATATGTTTCTTTTTCTTCTTTTTTCCTTCTATTGTTTCTTCTACTTTCCGAATAAGCTTTTCTTTTATTGATTTCATATTCTAATCTTTCATTATAGTAATTACCATCTTCATCTTTTATAAATTTAGAGAAAATATCTTCATTATATGTTTTACATACACTTAACATATCTTTTTCTTTCAAATGTCCTTTTTGATGTTGCAAGCATAACAATTTTATGTATTGACCTATTTCTTCATCTGACATTAACATTGTTCCAGATAAAAAATCACTACTATAAAATAAAAACGCAGGATCTTTCATTATTTTCTCCTTTCGTATCTACAATATAAAGGATAAAACTTATGTCTTATCCCTTGCTGTTTTATTTAAGATATTTTTCCAAATAATTCTTGTAACTTCTTTTCTAATTCCATTTTCATCTGTACCATTTCTTTTTCTAATTCTTCTTTTGGTGTTAATCCAATTTCTATTGCTTTTTTTATATCTTTTTCTGACAAATTACTTTCTTTTAAAAGAGTAGAACTCAAATGAGCTAGTGCATACATTAATTCATGCTTAGTTCCTGCAATCGCTATCTTTACTCCTTCATTTTGAGATTCAATTAATATTTTAAAATTTTTATTCATTTCTATTTCCTCCTAATTTAATCTTCTAATCCTATCACTGAACCTATTGCTATGCCTAACCATGCAATAAGTCCTCCTACTTCGCAAAATATTATTCTTACTATTCCTAATGCTATTCCTAATCCATTTGTTGGATTTATTGAATTAATTATTTGTACTATTCCTCCTACAAACATTAACCACGCTCCTACATATATTCCTAGTGCAATTCCTACAGTTGCTATTAAAATTCCTATAATTTTTTTCATTTTTTCCTCCTAATATTTTTTATAAATAACTTTGTCCAAATATTTGTATAAAGTTTTCTGTTTTATAGTGTTTTTTGAACTCTTTTTGTGCAACTTTATGCAATTTATCTTGCAAAGTTTTATCATTTGTCACTAAATTGTGACATTTTCTACAAATTGGTATTACTAATCCGTATTTCATACTAACTTGTCTATTTTTTCCTTCTAGTAATTCGTGTAAATCATCTTTTGGAATATTTTTCATCCCTTTTTTAGTGCATATATAACAATGTTCTAAATTTTTTGTTATTATGCTAAATCTATTTCTCTCTAATTTTGCTAACTTATTACTTTTTTGTTTTATTTGACTACTTTCAGCCTTCTTTTTGTCTTTTCGGCCACTCTCTTTTGGCACTGGGTGAAAACTTTGACTTAAATCAGTTACTATCATTTCTTATCCCATTCTTTTAATAAACTTTCTATTTCTTTATTACTTTTTGTTTCTATATCAAACTGCTTACATTCTTGTACTATTAATTCTATTAACCTGCTCATTTCAGCTGTATTATAAACACTAGACCCATAATATGTAATTACATTTGTAAAACCGTTCTAATTTGCTTTTCGTTATTTCTGTTATCCAACCAAGTCCATTTTTACTCCAAGCTTGTCTAAATCTTTCTACTGCCTCATTTTTGACTGGTATTACTTCATAACTTCCAATGTTTCTTATTAAATCTCTGTATATGTCTTCTTTTGGAATATGTAATTTATCTTGCAATTTTCCTAACAAAACCCAGCAATATGCATTACTATCTAAGCTTCTTTTAGGTTTGTATTCTTTTAATTCAAATTGCTTATCCCTCGCTTGTTCTAGCAAATAAGTTATTATTTTATTACTTGTTCCTACCATATTTTTTACCTTTCTATATGTTGATGCATAAATACATATTCCGAATTTTTTCCCATGTTATTTAATAAAAATTCAACACATTGTTCTTCACTTAAATGAGTATCTTTTACTCTCCATTCATAAGTAAAATCACCTTGTAATTGTTTTTGTTTTATTCTTTCTTCAAGTTCATTTTCTTTATAATTTGCTTCAACAAGATATAAATCATAATTTTTAGCACTTATTCCTTCAATAGTTTTAGTATCTGTCATATAGATTACTTTATAATCATCAAACAGTATTCTATAACCACATTGATTTACATCATGGTATAATTTAATTGCTACAATTTTAAAAAGCTTATAATCGTATTTCGTGCCAATTTGAAGTATGTCTATATTCCTTCTTTCAACTCCACATTCAAGTAATGGCTGTAGCAACCATTCGCAACAGGTAAATCTTAAAGTTGGTCTTTCTTGTACTAATCTTTTTATTGTTGACCTATTAAAGTGGTCCTGGTGCACATGAGTTAACAAAACTATTTTTAATTGCTTATAATACTTTTCTAATTTTTTAAAAGTAACTCCACAATCTATTAAAATTATGTCTCTTATTATCGTTGCATTTCCTGTACTACAACTAGATATAATTTTATAATTCATTCATTGATACCTCTTTTGTTTCTGTTGAATTTGAAATTGTTGTTTTTGCTTGTTTCTCTTGTGCATTATCTTCTTGCTGTTGAATTATTGCATCAACTGACTCTGTTTCATTATCCACATAATCATACGTTCCATCTGTATTTATTGCTGCCATATCTCTTTCTACTGCCTGTTGCATTTCTATGCTCATAATTCCCCATTTTGAAATTAATTGTCTAAGCATTGTTTTGAATGCCATTCCGTCAAAATCTTTTTCCCAAAATGTATATCCTTTATGTGCTGAATATCCTTTTGAATACTTTAATGCATGTTTGTGCATTTTTGATTTTGACCAATATAAAGATTTCTTAAATCCATTTGTGTATTCAAACATTGCATAATATCCTATTGTCTCTGCATTTTCTCTTTCTTCTTCATCATCAATTAAATTTACTTCAATCTCTTCATTTAAAGCATCATATTTAATCAATTCACCTTTCTTTATAGCCAATACATTCAACTTTTTATATTGTCCAGAACGAATCGCTAGTTGAATATATCCTTTATATCCTAGTTGGAATTGTGCCACTTTAATTTGATATGAACTTCCATCTACATCCTTTATAGTTTTATTAAATGGCACTAAGTAATATTGACCTAGTTGTGGACTTGGACTTAAATTTAAACTTTCTCCCAACAATGCTCCACTTAATATTGTTCCGGCATCACATTGTTGTAAATCTTGATTTGTTGCTACAGCACTTGATATACTTGCAATAAATCTTGTTGCTCTGTCTTTGTCTCCTAATGTCTGATTTATCAAGTTCTTATATGTATCTTTTTGTATTTCTATACTAAACTTTTTTGGTTGTAATGTTTGTAAATTACTCATAATCATATCCTCCATTTTCTAAAAATTGTTTTAATTCTCTTAACTTTGTTCTCGTTCCTTTTACTGTAAATCTTAATGTTAGAATTTCTTCTTGCTTTTCTTCTATGACTGGTGCTTGTAAAATTGTTTCTTCAACTTCTTCAGTTTTAGGAATAAAATTCTCTAATGCTTGTCTAGTTGCTTCTGTTTGAACTCTTATACTTTCATCTGCTCTTCTTTGAGCTTCTTCTAATTGTTTTCTTTTTAATTCTTCTTGTCTCTTTTTTTCTTCTTCAATAGCTTTAAATCTATTCGTTACACTTGTTATTGCTTGTGATACATTTAATGATTTTTTATATTCAACTAATATTTCTGTCTTATGTTCTTGTGTATTAATTAGTTTTAAATCATCTACTATTTTGTCTATAAATTGTTTTGCTTGTTCTTTTAAACTCTTTCTACTTGCTGATAATGTTACATTTATTCTTGCTTGTGAATATGTAACAAAATCAATATTATTAGCCTTTTTATATTCTTCAAAATAATCCTTTATTTCTTGTTCTTTTATGTTCTTTAATTCATTCTCTGTTGAATCTATCTTTACTTTTAAATCATTGTCAGCACTTTTATATTTATCTGATATATACATCTTGTAAATTTCTTCAAATTGCATATATGGTGCTAATATTTGCTCTTTTACTATCTTTCTTTGGTTTTCTACTTCTTTAAATTCTTTATTTAAACTTGCTCTTATTTGTTTTATTGTTGTTACGTTCTCTTCTGTGCAAACCAAACTTTTGGCATTTTCAACTTTTTGTTCTACCTCTAATGAAAGTTCTTTTAGATGTTCCTCAATTTGAGGTAATTGCTTTACTACTATTAAATCTTGCATTTTTCCCTCCTATAATCTACTTCTTTCAAATTCAATATTCATTTCTCTATCTTCTGCTTCTTGCTGTTCCTCTAATTGCACTGAAACCTTATCAAGCTCTGCTTGTACTTCTCCTTTTATTCCATTCAATTGTTCTATATAAGTAACATCTTCTATTTTATTTACTAGATCTTCTATTCCTGCAACTAATTCTGATAATTCTTCATATTTATCATTTAAATCCATAATTTTTCTCCTTTGACAATTCTCTTTAAATGTGTTATTATATTTAAAGAGAATGTTTATATAAATGTTTTTGTTGAGTTAACAAATTGATTGGTAGTCGCTTGTTAGCTCTATTATTTTGTTTTTAATAGCTTGATTATTGTCATATTGATTACATATTATTAAGTTGTTTATTCTCTTTAAAGTACCTTTTAATTCATCTATTTCACACCTTAAATCCGAATTTTCTTGTCTTGCTTCTTTGTTTTCTTCTAAAATTAATAAGTTATTTTTTCTTTCTTCTTTTAGCTTGTTATTTTTATCTCTTACCATTCCTGCCAACTCAGAACATCTTGCATTTAATCTATCTATTTCTTTTTGTTTTCTAAAAAACATAATTAACCCTCCTTTTCTATTTCTTCTAATCTTTCTAATGCTTTTTTTAAGTTTTCTTCTGTCATTCTAGTACATACATCAATTATATATATAGATTTTTCATTTGCTCTAAAACCATCTTTACAATAATCTATTGAAAATGTATTTGTATGTCCTGAAAAATTAAAGAAAAAATCGTGTTTTGTATTCTTATTTAATTGATATACTTTTGCAATTACTTTTTGTAATAATTCTTCCACTTTCTTCACCTCATTTCTTCAAAATACATATAAAGCTACAAGCTAGCATTATATAAGCTACTTTCATTATAAAATCAATTGTTATTACATCTGCAGTTACTTCTACTACAATACCAACTAAAACTGGTAATACTACCCACATAAATACAAATGCCATTCCTACTGCAAATGTTGCTATCTTTTGTTTCATCTTTTTCACCTTCTTTCTAATAAAATTTTTTGTAACAATTGTAATGTTGTCTCCGCTTCAATCCTTTTTCTTTTTTCTTCTTCAAATTGTTCTTTAGGAATAGAATCATTATCTGTTGCGATTTTGTAATATCCTCCTTCTGTCATAAAATGTTTTAATTGATTAGTCTTACACAACCTTTTAACTTCTTCAACCCCTATCCCTGATTGTCTACTATACTCTTCTGCACTCACATATTTAGATATTGACATCTTTTCACTTCCTCTCTTCGCATCAGATTGTGGTTAATTTTTTAACATTTTATTTTTTCTATCGCTTATTTGTACAAGTTTTGATTGTATTGTTATCTAAAAAAATATCAGGAAATATATAATTTATTGGCTTATCAAATATCTTTGATAATTTAATGCAAGTTTCTATTTTAGGAGGTTTTTCTGATTTCTCTATATTGGAATATGCTTGTTGTGTAATTCCTAAAAAGCTTGCAATATCAAATTGTGAGCGTTTTCCCCTTAATTCTTTGCATCTATTCTTGCTCATATTTTTCTCCTTTCTTTCAACAAGTTTTCCTTGTTTATGTGCTTATATTATCACAAGTAAAAATTGTTGTCAATACTTTTTTACAATTTTTTATTGTATTTTATTTACTTGTACAAATTTTACTTGTATAATAAGAGTTAGGAGGTTTAATTTTATGAATAGAATTAAGCAATTAAGAGAAGAAAACAACATTACTCAAATACAATTAGCAAAAAAATTAAATAAAACTCAGCAAACAATAAGTTTGTATGAAAATGGAACTAACGAGCCAGACTTAGATGGTTATATAATATTATCCAAGCTATTTAACTGTTCTATTGAATATGTTGCCGGAAAATCTGACATACGAAATTCTGATGAACAGCAATATTATTTTGCTTATCATAAAGAAATGGCTGGATTAACTCCAGACGAAATCGTAGATGCATTAAAATTTTATAAAGAAATGAAAAATAAAATCAATAAAAAGGAGCAATAGTTAATGGACAAAGATAGTCTCTTATCAAGAATATCATCAAAAGTTTTAGACATTTTTGATAGCACTACACATCGATATTATATAAAAAAAGATAAAATGACCTTAATAAGAAATAAAAATAAAATTGTTGAAGAAAATAACGCAAAATTAAAAAAGAAAAATAAAAAATTAAGAGAAAACTACAATAAACTATTAGAAGAATATAATGAAAAACAACAAACTCTTGAATTAATTAATGCATCTATAACTGATTCTAACAGACAAAAACTACTTTATGATATTGTTCAAATTGAAAAGAAAAAAGCTAATCTAATTTCTGCAAAAGAGAAATTATCAGAAGAAGTTAATAAACTAGTATTTCAAAAAGGTATGTTGGAAAATGAAATTTTAGACTTACAAGATAAACGAAAAGAAATATTCATTGCTGATGATTCCCCTATTTCAATAGAATATATAGATAATCTTCTTTCTGGTTTAGAATTTGAAAAAACATTTGCAAAAATATTACAACTTTTAGGTTATCATAATATCGAAGTTACTTCAAGTAGTGGTGACTTTGGAATTGATGTTTTAGCAAAAGATAATAATGATATATTATATGGTTTTCAATGTAAACTTTATTCAAATACTGTAGGTAATGATGCAATTCAGCAAGCTTATTCAGGCAAAAAACATTATAATTGTGATATTGCAATTGTAGTTACAAATAATACGTTTACAGAACAAGCAATTCAACAAGCTAGAGAAACTCAAGTTATATTATGGGATAGAAAAGTTTTAATTAATAAGCTTAAAATAATAAATAAATCTTAATCAATTTTACGGAGGAATTTATGGAATTAACAAAATTATATAATATAGCCGAAAGAGAAAATATTGATATAATTAACTTCGAAATGAAAAATAAGGCTATAATTGGTCGCATTGGTAATAATTATGCTATTGGACTAAACTATTCCCTTATTTCTAATTCTAACGAAGAAAAAACCATATTAGCAGAAGAATTACGGGCATTATTATTGTAATGCTCTTTATAATTATCATTTTTCCGATGAGGAAATTAATAAAAGAGAGTTCAGAGCTTTAAAATGGTCTTTTAAAACACTTGTACCATTTAACAAATTAAAACAACTTTATAATGATGGTTGTAGATATACTTATGAATTTGCTGAAAGATTAGGAGTTACAGAAGATTTAATTGAAAAAGCTTATAATTATTATTCGGAGGGAAATAATGGCTAAACGAACTAACTTTGAATCAAATGGAAAAGAATATTTTAGAGTTACTAAAACTATTGGTCACAAAGCAGATGGAACACCTATAAGAAAACAATTTTATGGAACAGGAAAAAAAGAAGCAGAAGAAAAAGCTGAAGAATATATAACAAAAATAAAAAATGGTATGTCTTTAGATTTTGAAAATGTAACTATTGATGAACTAATTTATAAATGGTTATTTCAAATAAAGAAAAATGAAATAAAACCATCTTCTTTTCAATCTTACGAAGGCACTTATAGAAATTATATTAAAGATTCAGATATATCTGGATTAAAAGTATATAATACAAAATCTATTCAAATACAAGAATATTATAATAAATTAGGAAAAGATAAAACATATTCTCAAATAAAAAAATTAAATAAACTTTTAAAGCAATTTTTTTCTTATGCAGAACGTGAGGGGTTTATCCTAAAAAATCCATGCAATAACATTACAATTCCTAATAAAAGTGTTAAAAAAAGTGTTAATCAGGAAATTGAATACTTTAATGAAGATGAAATCAAACAATTAAAAGATGCTTTTAAAGGGCATAAATTTGAAAACTTAATTTTAATGGCTTTAGGCACAGGTTTAAGACAAGGTGAATTATTAGCTTTAAAATGGGAAAATGTAAATTTAGTAGAAAAATATTTAGAAGTAAAGGAATCCGTAAAAAAAGTATATGTTTTTGATAATGATGGAAATAAGAAATTAGAAACTATATATAATACTCCTAAAACACAAAATTCAATTCGTAGAGTAGATTTACCAGATAAACTAGTAACTATGTTGTCTAACATGAAAAAAGAATCAGAATTTGTTTTTAGTGAGAATGGTGAACCAATTTCAGCAAAGACACTATTTGGAAATTGGAAAAAAGTATTAAATTCCAGCAACATTCCTTATAAGAAATTTCATAGTTTAAGACATACTTATGCAACAATGTTATTATCTCATGGCGTGGATCTAAAAACCGTACAAGATTTAATGGGACATTCTGATATTGCAGTAACTCAAATTTATTTACACGTTCTTCCTAAAACAAAAATAGATGCTGTAAACAGAATAAATGGCTTATTATAAATACTAAAGTGTTAAAATAGTGTTAAACATAAAAATAGAGTATCAAGATTATTTGTTGTAATCATTGGCACTCTAAGTTTTTATTATTTTGGTGACCCGTACGAGAATCGAACTCATGATTCCACCTTGAGAGGGTGGCGTCTTAGCCGCTTGACCAACGGGCCATTATTTAATCTTTATTATTTATATCACAATTATCTTAATTCGTCAATTGTTTTTTACATTTTTCATCAACAATAAAAAAGATACCACAAATCATCATTACAATAATTTGTAGTATCTTTTTGTTAAAATATAACTTCTACATTTTCAAGAACAATTGCCGGTATTTCCTTTATCCGATTGTTCCTGGCATAAAGAACAACTGTAAAACCATCAAGAACAAAATTATTTTTATCAACAATTATTGGCTTAGGAAACTTACCACATCTAGTATAATATTCATTTATTTTCTTATACTTATTTGTAGTTGTATCTGGCAAATCAATTGTTATAATTAGACTTGATACTGGAATTCTACTGATCCATTCTTTTGGTAACATATGTAACCATCTTATTTGGAACATTTTAATTTTAAAGTATTCTCTTTTAAATTGTTCTTTTGCACCATCATCTTTTAAGCTCATATAAACTCTAAACTGATCAGGTGTCATATTTTCCTTCTCTTCATTACATTTCTTGCAAGAAGGTACCATATTTTGTGGAATTGTTGGTCCTCCAAGACCTTTAGCATAAACATGGTCTAAAGTTATCTGACTGGGTTCAACAACTCTTCCGCAATAATAGCATTTTCTTTTTCCTTTCAGTTTATAAGTTAAATCATACATTATATACTCAAATTTAAATGGCCGTTTTTTCAATTTTAACATTGAGTTTTCTTCAAATGCGATAATATCTTTTTTGGCTGAAAATGTATAACCTTTTGGAACTTCGATAATCATCAAAAGCCCTCCTTCATTTTTAGTTACATAATATAACAATATAACAAATTTCCAATTTTGTCAATATTTATTTCATTAGATTTATTGTATTTGATGGCTTTTCAATTCCTTCTAAATTATAATAAGCATTTGGAATATTTCCAACAATAACATGTTCTGCAATAATAAATTGATTTACTACATTTTGATTGTATCTTTTCATTGGTGTTACAACAGCCATATCACAATTAAAATTAACATATACTCTATGCAAGGTTTGGTTTATTCCTTGTGAGATAAATTCACTTTTTATTTCTGTATCAACACTTCCTGTCATAGAAATTTTTATAGGTATTCTTGGTCCAAATCCTGATAATAGATAGTTTCCTGTCAAATTTCCTAATGTTATATAAATTTTTTCTGTTGGTATCTTTTCAAATTCTTGTTGTATTTTTTCTGTTAAGTCTGAAATAATATTATTTACTACTGCTACATTTGATTTTATAGCAGATACATTTCCATTTGAATCTTTTTCAATTGTATATAATTCTTCATATTTATATTGATTCATTACTATTGTCGATTGCTGATTTGTTATAATTGTTGCTGTATATTTAACTTTTTCATTACACATTGCTTCATACACTGGTTCTAAATAATCAAATCCAATTTTAAATCCATATACTCCAATTAAAATTATTGATATGAATTTTATAATCTTTTTTGCAAATTTTATATTTTTTAAATTGGCATTTTTTCCACAAAACCTGCCAATAGGCTTTATTATAAACCTTTTTCTTGAATAAATTTTATCCATATTATATTACTATTGGCTCTTTGGCTCTTTTTAGTACATATTTAGGTATATATATTTTTTCTCCAATATTAATTTTATCAGGATTTTCAATTCCATTTACTCTAACTATGTCATCAACTGTACTTCCATATTTTTTCGCAATTTTCCATAATGTATCTCCATCTTTTACAACATAAATTATAACACTGTAATCTTCTAAATCATCTTCAGTTTCTTCTGTTATATTATTAATTGCTGGTATCTCAACATTTTTATATGTCAATGTTTCAAAATTCAAATCTACATTTGCATCAATTGTTCCACTCTGATTTATAAATTCTTGTGTTCCAACTTCTATTCTTGTGCTTGTATTACAATTATTTTCTACTCCTTCTATTGTTTGAGTAAATGGTATTGTTATTATTTTACTATTTACTCCTATTGTTGATGTATCAGTATATATTAAATTTACCTCCATCTCTCCTTCTAATGCCATTTTTCCACTTAATCTATTTTCTTTGTTTATAGATATTTGTATTGATGTATTTATAATTTCTCCATTTCCAATTTCGGGAACATTTACTTTTTCCCTTATTTGACATATGTTTTTCAATTTTTTTCTATCTGATGTTGTTTTTAATGTTTTTAAATCATAATTTACTCTTTCACCTGGGCAATATAAATCTTGTATTACTTGTATTTCTTTTTCTTCATATGAAATACAATTTATCTCAACTTCAACCTCTAAATAAACTGTATGTTCTTCTATTGAATTTGGTTTTATTATTAAATTTTTTATTAAATATGTTGTATCACATATATTTTCTTCTTTGATATCTGGCATATCTATAAAACCAACTAATGGAACTCTGCCTATTGTTTTGCAAATTCTTCCATCATCTGTTAAATACACAAGTTTTAATTCTATTTCTGATTTTGCAAGTATTTTGTTATAACTTATTTTTATATCTTTATCAACTAAACTTATTGTTGCATTTAATATTTCTGCTAAATTGTCTGTATTTGGAATTGATACATTTTCTTTCACATATGTTTTATTATTTCCTTCACATAATAATGAGTTTATTTTTTCTTTTTTACTTAAAATTTGCATATTAACATCATTTACATTCGTTGTTATTTCCGCTTCTTCAGGTAAACGTATTTTTATTGAAATTTCCACATTTGCCTTTATTCCTATTTTTCTTCCATTTATTACTTTACATTCAAAATTTTTTATATTTGGTTCAATATCAACAATCATTCCTATTTGTAATTCTGGAACAACTATTGTTTCTGAAAAATCAAGTGTTGTATTTAATCCTCTTAAATTATTTTTCTCTCCATCTGCTAAATACATTATATATGAAACAATATTTCCTTCTAATCTTAATTTTCCTTCAAAAACTTCTTTTTTATATATACATATGTTTCCATCTGTATTAATTGTATTTAATATATCTGGCTTTGAGTCTGGAACTATCATATCTCCTTGAACTACTATTTGTTCTTTTTTCTCACAAATTATCTTATTAATTTTTATAGTTTCTTTTGTTATATCCATATGAATAACCTCCTATATATTTTTGTTTATTAATTTATATGGACATTTAATTTATTTTATTACTTTTTTGAATATTTTTTTTACTTTTGTTTATACTATTTTAGTAAGAGGTGATATCTTTGACAAATATCAATTGTTGTTTAGATTGTGTTTATCAAAAAGATGGAAAATGCTCTTATGATATTATTTCTAATATAATAATATGTTCTAATTCTGAATGTGCATATTATAAAAGTCCCAATTAAAGTAAATTTAATTGGGATTTTTCTTACACAATAAATATTAGGATTTATAGAATTCATATTACATGAAGTTTCTATAATCAATTCTTTATTTTTTCAAATACTTTTGCTAAATATTTCATACTTGTTAAACTTTGCTCTAGTGTATTTCCAGTTGAACCAACTTCTATTATTACTGCTGCTTTTCCTAGATGTTGATTATATCTTGAATTTCTTACTATCATTGGTTTAAACAATCCTGGATACATTTCATTTGCAATTTCTTGAACTTTTATTGCAAATCTAAGATTGTTTTGCCAATTTGGATGATATAATCCTCCTCCATTTGTTCCTATTACAAACATTAATTGTGATGCAACATCATCACCTATTTTAACACTTGGATCATAATCACTTTTACTTCCAATTGCATCCCTGTGTAAATCTATTATTATATCACTTGGGTTTTCTTGCAAATCTTTTTTTACACTTTCCAATGACCTAGAATATGAGCCTGTATATGCAGGATAATCATGATATGTTTTGTCATGATTCACCTTAAATCCAAATCCAAGTAAATAATTTGTAAGTTCATCTCCTAGTCTTGCAACAGTATAATTTAAATCTGTTGTTCTAAAATTTCCTGTTTGTTCATATGGATATGTTTCACTTGGTGTATAACTTTCACATGTATGTGTGTGAAATATTAATATATTATTTTTGTCTATGTCTAATTCTGTATTCATAATATCATCTGGTATATCAAATGATGTCTCATTTTTTATTTTTACGCCATTTATTTCATTGTTAAAACTTTCTGATATTGGATTTTTAGTTACTATTTGCGTTTCTACATTTTCTAATATATTACTTACATCTACATTTGAGTTATTATTATCTTTTTCTTCTTCAACAGGCTTATTTTCTATATTTTCACCTGGAGTTTCTACAGGATTTTCTTCTATTTTTTCACTTTCTTTTAATCTAGAAAGTTCAACGCCTAATATTCTTTCTGAAAAATCTTTTGTATCTTCTTCATTTTCTTCTTTTATCGTTGTATTTGATTTTGAAACAATTTCATTTATAGCAGGTATTTCATTATTTAAACAATTTACTAATTTGCTTGATAAATTTATTTTGAAAACTTCTGTTGATTTTAAATTTTGTATAAATCTTGTAACAATAAAAAGCAATATTAAAGTTACTATTAATATTGCTATTTTTTTTATTGAACCTTTTGCATTTATTATTGTAACATTAAACATATAACATACCCTTCTTTTGAATTTTTCTTATATATATTATATGTTTGTTACAAGTATTTTAGAACTACAATAATCGTGGTTTTAGTTCTAAATAAATTGGCTTTTCTTCTCTTATCATTGTACTTTTACCATGTCCTGGATATACAATTGTTTCATCTGGTAATATCATTAATTTTTTTGTAATTGAATTTATAACATCTTCAAAATTTCCTGTTGGTACATCTGTTCTTCCCCAAGTTCCTCTAAATAATGTATCTCCTGAAAATAATAATTTTTCTTCTTCACAATATAAGCAAGAACCTCCTGAAGTATGTCCAGGTGTATGTATTACTCTAAATTCAAGATTTCCTAGATGTATTAAATCTCCATCGTCAACTCTTGAATCTACTTGAATAACTAAACCTTCAAATCCTATATATGTTGTTAGACTTATATTTGGATCTAATAAGTTTTCAGCAGCATTTCTATGTGCTAATATTTTTCCACCTTTTCTTTCTTTTAATTCTTTTACTCCTCCAATATGATCTCCATGGCAATGTGTTAAATAAATATATTTTAAATTTGCATTTAATATATCTAACATTTCTACAATTTTGTCAACATCTCCTGCAGGATCTATTACCATTGTTTCTTTTGATTTCTCGTCTTGTACAATATAACAATTTGTTACATCTCCAACCCATGAGTCTATCCTTAGTTCCTTTAATATCATTTTTCTTCTCCTCTTATTCCTTCATTTTGTTTTTTCTACTTACTTCATATACACTGTCTATTTTACGTAATTCTCTTATTACTTTATTTAAACTTTCTACACTATCTACTTCTAGTGTAACTTCTGTTATAGCAATTCTTTCTTTTGTTGCCTTTGCATTTACACTTATTAATCTTACTTTTGAGTCATTTAATTTTTGTACTATATCTCCTAATAATCCATTTCTATCATTTGCAAATATCTCAATTTCAACAGTATATGAACTCTTTTTCTCATCATTATACCATTTTACATCTATTATTCTATTTTGCTCTTTTAATAAATCTGCAACATTTGGACAATCTTTTCTATGAACAGATACACCTCTTCCTTTTGTTATATATCCTATTATTTCGTCTCCTGGTAATGGATTACAACATTTTGATAATTTTACTAAACAATTATCAATTCCTTTTACAATAACACCTGAATCAGATACTTTTGTATTATCTACTTTATTTTTTGCAAGTTCTTCTATTTTTTCTTCTATTTTTGGTTCTTCTTTATGTTCTTTTCTATATTCTATTAACATTCTTGCAATTATTCTGTTTGCTGTAATTGCTCCAAATCCAACTGCTAAATACATCTCATCTAAATTTTTATATTTATATCTTTCTAACATTGGATTTATATAATCTGTTTTGAAAAGTTCTGCATATGGAATTCCAATTCTTTTTAATTCTTTTTCAATTAAGTCTTTTCCTTTTTCTATATTTTCTTCTCTTTTTTCTTTTTTGAACCAAGAATTTATTTTGCTTTTGGCAGATGTACTTTTTACAAATTTTAACCAATCCATACTTGGACCTTTAGAGTTATCCGATGTTAAAATTTCTACGATATCTCCATTTTTGATTGGTGTTATTATTGGAACCATTTTACTATTGATTTTTGCTCCAACCATTTTATTTCCGATTTCAGCATGAATATTATATGCAAAATCTATTGGTGTTGCACCTCTTGGTAATACTTTTATTGCACCCTTTGGTGTAAATACATATACTTCATCTTCAAATAATTCTGTTTTTAGTGTTTCTAAGAATTGTTGTGGATCTTGCATTTCTTGTTGCCATTCTAGTGTTTCTCTAAGCCATGCTAATTTATCATCTTGTACTTTTACTACTTTTTGTCCTTTTCTACTTCCATAATTTGCTTCTTTATATGCCCAATGTGCAGCAATACCATATTCAGCAATTCTATGCATATCCCATGTACGTATTTGTACTTCAAATGGTGTTCCTTTTTCTCCTAATAATGTTGTGTGTATTGATTGATACATATTTGTTTTTGGAACTGCTATATAATCCTTAAACCTTCCTGGCATTGGACTATACATTTCATGTACTACACCTAATGCTGCATAACAATCTTTTACAGAATTTACTATTATTCTTAATGCAAATAAGTCATATATTTGATCTAATGTTTTATTATCTCTTTGCATTTTTCTATATATACTATATAAGTGTTTTGCTCTTCCTGTAACTTCTGCTTCAATATGTTCTTTTTTTAATTGTTGTCTTATATCATCCATTATTTTTTCAATAAATCTTAGTCTTTCTTCTCTTTTTTGCTCTATTCCTTTTATTAATTCCTCATATTCTTTTGGATATAAATATTTAAAGCTTAAATCTTCTAATTCCCATTTCATTGAATATAGACCAAGTCTGTTTGCTAATGGGGCATATAATTGCATTGTTTCTGTTGATATTGCTATTTGTCTATCTCTTCTTAAAAACTCTAATGTTCTCATATTGTGTAATCTATCTGCTAGCTTTATAATTATTACTCTTATGTCTTTTCCCATTGCTAAGAACATTTTTCTATAATTTTCTACTTGATTTTCTTCAATTGATGCATGTCCTATTTGTTTTAATTTTGTAACACCATCAACCATATCTGCAATTTCTTTTCCAAATTCTCTTTCTATATCTTCATATGTTGCATCAGTATCTTCTACTACATCATGTAAAAGTGCTGCACATATTGTTTGTTCATCTAGTCCAAGTTCTGCAATAGTATATGCTACATTTGTTGGGTGTATTATATATGGTTCACCTGATTTTCTTAATTGTGTTCCATGTTTCTCTAAAGCATAGTTATATGCTTTTTGTATTATTTTTACATCTGGCCATCTTTTGTTCTTTTTTACTCTTTCAATAATCTCTTTTATTGTATGATTTTCTGCCATATAAATCCCCCCATTGATTTATTTTTTTCTTTCACATTTTACATCTTTTTGTTTTAATTTTAAAGTCTTTTATTAAATTTTTTATATATAATCTT